>Ga0226835_1000167_pt1 | contig 114539 bp, 92 predicted proteins | sample LAC_MetaG_1_FD_163627 | JGI IMG/M metagenome (GOLD analysis project Ga0226835, IMG submission 163627) | Anaerobic ammonium oxidizing microbial communities from anammox membrane bioreactor (MBR) in UC Berkley, California, United States -... | ecosystem: Engineered > Bioreactor > Anaerobic >... | reverse complement strand
CAACGTGGGATCTCCACCATCAGCAGCTTAGAATCGTCTCAGAATATCAAGGAACGACAAAACCAGTGCTCAGTATGCCCTTCAAAATCAATGAATAGCGGTGTACGCTTTTATACCAAAGTTAGCAGTTATTCGTTATTGGTTGTTCGTTCATGGCTACTCGGAGAAGTGTGTTTGCTTCGTTTCCGGCAGGCAATCATAGCCGTTCAGCGGGCGCAACAAGCTACTTCACCGCATTCTTCAGCTTCTCCACGAGATCGGTCTTCTCCCAGGTAAACTCCTCCTCCGTCCTTCCGAAGTGCCCGTACGCAGCGGTCTTGCGGTAGATCGGACGCAGGAGGTCGAGCCGCTGAATGATACCGCGGGGCGTGAGGTCGATTTCCTTCCTGATGATCTCTGCGATCTGATTGTCCGGAATGGCGCCTGTGCCGAAGGTTTGTACCAGGACTGAGACGGGCTCTGCGACGCCGATGGCGTAGGCCAGCTGAATCTGGCATTCGGAGGCAAGCCCGGCGGCGACAATGTTCTTTGCCAGGTGGCGGGCCGCGTAGGCGGCACTGCGATCAACCTTCGTGGGATCCTTGCCCGAAAAAGCGCCTCCGCCGTGTGGCGCACGGCCGCCGTAGGTGTCCACAATGATCTTCCGGCCGGTGAGACCGGTGTCACCATGAGGGCCCCCGATTTCGAACAGGCCCGTGGGATTCACGAAATATCTCGTCTTCGCGTCGAGCAGATCATTCGGAATGACATGCTTGACCACGTAATCGATCACATCATTCTTAATCTTTTCCTGACTCACCCCGGGGGCGTGTTGAGTGGAGATCACGATGGTGGTTACCCGCATCGGTTTCTTTCCGTCGTATTCGATCGTCACCTGGGACTTGGCGTCCGGCCTCAAATAGGGCATGTCGTTTTTGTGGAGCTTCCGGATGTCCGAGAGCCGCTTGACGAGCTTGTGCGCAAGCATGATCGGCATCGGCATGAGCTCTGGCGTTTCATTGCAGGCATAGCCGAACATCATGCCCTGGTCGCCCGCACCGCCGGTGTCCACCCCTTGCGCGATGTTTGGCGATTGCGCGTGGATGGCAGAAAGCACAGAGCACGAATCGGCGTCAAAGCCGACGCCGGCTTCGGTATAGCCGATGCTCTTGATGACGTTGCGAACGATCTTCTGTACGTCCACATAATGGTCTGTGGTAATCTCGCCGCCGACAAGCGCGAGGCCGGTGGTGACGAAGCTCTCGCAGGCCACGCGGGCCGCGGGATCGTGTTCGAGGATCTCATCCAGCACGGAATCAGAGATCTGGTCGCAAACCTTGTCCGGATGTCCTTCGGAGACGGATTCGGAAGTGAAGAGGTGGTTCATAGGGAATTCAAAATGAAGAATTCAAAAGGAGGAATGGGAAGAATGAGGGGAAAGCTCGGAATCTGAAGCACGAAATTCGAAACGATTCGAAAGCCAGGTTTTCGAGATTCGTATTTCGTAGGTGTTTCGTGTTCCTGCATTTCGGGCTTCGGATTTCGACTCTCAGAATGTCTCAATAGAACTCCAGCTCTGACGAATCTCCAATATTTATCCTCTTATAGCTTCCCCTCACCACCGCGTTGCTTCCGACAATCGAATCCTCGAGCAGGGCGTCTGAAACGCGGGCGTCTTCGCTGATGATCGAATTTCTGACGATGGCGTTCTCCACTTCGGCTCCGGCCGCAATGGTTGTGTTCGGTCCGATGACGGAATTCTTCACCACAGCCTCGGGAGAAATGAACACCGGAGGCTGAAGAAGCACCCCCTTCCGAGTGGTGGGCGGGGCGGCGTTGGCAAGGAGGATCCTGTTTGTTTCGAGGAGCGTCTCCGGCTTGCCGCAATCGTACCAGCCCTGGATATCGAACGTCTTCATCTTCTCGCCCTTGTCGATCATCATCTGCAAGGCATCGGTCAGTTGGAATTCCCCCTTTGTGCGCACGTTGGTCTTGATCAACTCCTTCAGGCAGTCGATCAGCACCTGGGGCTGTTTGATGTAATACAGGCCCACCACGGCCAGATTGCTCTTCGGATTCTCCGGCTTTTCGACGAGCCTGGCAATGAAGCCGTCGGTGATTTCCGCCACTCCGAATCGTCTGGCATCCTCGACCTTATGGACGCCGAGAACGGAATGATTGCTCGACATCATCCTCTTCAGGTCGGCATCAAAGATGGTGTCGCCGAGGATGATCAGAATGGGATCACGGGAGACCGTGTGACGGGAGAGAAAGATCGCATGGCCCAGGCCCAGCCGTTCCTCCTGCTCCACGAAGTCGACCTTGATCTGGTAATTCTTCAGAATGTATTCCCGGATCTTTTCCCCCAGGTAGCCGATCACGATCGTCGCCTCGTCCACCCCGTGCTCAATCAGCCGGTCCATGATATGGCCGATGATGGGCTTCCCGGCGACATTGATCAGCACCTTGGGGACGGTATAGGTGTGCGGCCGGAGGCGGCTGCCGACGCCGGCGACCGGTACAATGGCTCTCATGCGCTGACTGGATCCGTTGTGGATTCGGTTGGGTGAAACAAAAACAATCATAAAAGTACTGAACATTTTTCTCTCAAACAAATGATTTTCTCTTCGATGGCGTCAGCGGGTACTTACCTTGATTCTCGGCACCCAATTCGCTATTATGCCCTGAGGGTGCTTGATGAAATCCCCGACATCATCCCGCAAAGAGCAGCACGTCCGAATTACTCTATCCAACGACGTTTCCTTCAAGGGAAAGTCATCGGGATTCGAGAGGTTCGACTTCGTGCACAACGCGCTTCCAGAGCTTGATCTGGACGAAGTCGATCTATCATCGACCTTCCTCGGCAAGCCGGTGGGATTGCCCCTCATTGTGTCGAGCATGACCGGCGGGTATCGCGATGCGGTGAGGATCAACCGCGGCCTGGCGGAAGTGTGCGCGGAACGCGGGCTTGCCATGGGAGTGGGCAGTCAGCGCCAGGCAATCGAGGATAGATTGCACCACCGTTCCTACAGCGTGGTACGGGACGTAGCGCCCTCCATTCCGGTGTTCGGCAACATTGGGGCGGCTGAGGTGGCGAAACTGCGCACCGCCGATCCGGTACAGCGTCTTGCTGATCTGATCGGCGCCGACGGGTTTGCCGTTCATCTGAATCCTCTGCAAGAGTTCCTCCAGCCCGAAGGGAATCCTCAGTTCCGGGGGGTTCTCAAGGGCATCGAGATGCTGGTGAGGGAGCTTCCGATCCCCGTAATTGTCAAGGAGATTGGCGCGGGGATTTCGGCCGAAGTGGCCCGGAGGCTGATTGACGCGGGGGTCCGGATCATTGACGTTGCGGGAGCGGGCGGAACGAGTTGGGCTGGTGTGGAGATTCTCCGCCGCAACGGGACGCGCCGCAGAAAGAAGCCCGTAAGCGATTTTGCGGCACCGTTCTGGGACTGGGGGATTTCCACCGCCGACGCGTTGCGAGACGTGTGTGCTCTTCGATCCCTCCAGCCCGCATTGACCGTGATCGCCTCGGGCGGCATTGGATCCGGACTCGACGTGGCGAAGTCGATCGCGCTTGGAGCCGATCTGGCCGCCGCCGCACGCCCGATACTCAAGGTGCTGGAGCAAGGGGGAACCAAAGCATTGCTGGCCGAAGTCGATGCCTGGGCCAGACAGCTCCGCGGAGCGATGTTTCTGACCGGTTCGCGAACAGTGAAGGACCTTCAAACCAAACAGTTGGTATCGAGAAGCTGACAAACCATCATCAGCCAACCTTCCGGGGGACATCGAATGGACTTTCAACAACGGTATCTCGATTATAAGCGGCGCGTGGACCGGTATCTGGTCGAAGCGGTCGGACAAACCCAACCGCGCTCGCTCTACAAGCCACTGACGTACGTGCTGGCCGGCGGGGGAAAGCGCATCAGACCGATCCTTGTGCTCCTCGCTTGCGAAGCTGTTGGCGGGCCAGCTGAGCGGGCTCTCCATGCCGGCGCCGGCATCGAGATCCTCCACAACTTCACGCTGGTGCATGACGATATCATGGACAATGCGCCATCACGGCGCGGGCGCCCCACCGTGCACACCAGGTGGGATCAACACACTGCGATCCTCGTCGGCGACGAATTGCTGGCGCTTGCATACCGGATTCTTCTGAAAACGGAGTCGTCGAGAATTCGCGACATCGCAGCCGTCTTTACCGAGGGGGTGGTGGAGGTATGCGAAGGACAGGCGTATGACAAGGAGTTCGAACGCCGGGCCTCCGTGTCTGTGGAGGAATACCTTTTGATGATCAGGAAGAAGACGGGCATGATGGTGGCGGCGGCCACGGAAATCGGCGCGTTGATCGGAGGAGGAACAGAGGTGGAGGTGCAGGCGCTGAAGACGTATGGCGGGTTGGTGGGACGTGCATTTCAGATCCAGGACGACCTGCTCGATGTGGTGGGCGATGAAAAGAAGTTCGGCAAATCGATCGGCAGTGATTTGAGGGAAGGAAAGAAGACGTTTCTATTGCTGGACGCACTGCGCGTGGCGCGGGGCAAGGACAGGCAGTTCCTGAAGAAGGTTCTTTCGAACGGGAGAGCGACGAAGGCCATGGTGCGTGAGTGCAGGAGGATCTTTCACGAAACAGGTGCGATCGATTCCGCAGGTCGGAGGATCAAGGCGGACATCGCGGAGGCGAAGGGGCACTTGCTGAAACTCAAGCCGTCGGAAGCCAGGGACATGTTGTTCTGGTTCACGGATATGTTGTTGAACAGACAGTATTAGGTATTGGTTATTGGTTGTTGGTGATTGGTTATTGGGTGGAGATTCCAAGAACGAATATCCGACAGGCGTTCACCCACTCCCATTTTCTTGGCATGATCGAACGTGAGGTAGTCATTAAGAACCGTGCCGGCCTGCATACAAGGCCTGCGGCGACGCTGGTGAAGCTGGCGGCGAAGTTCAAAGCGGACTTTTTGATTGCCAAGGACGGTTTTGAGATCAACGGGAAGAGCATCATCGGCGTAATGACGCTTGCGGCGGAGCAGGGGGCGAAGCTTCTCCTGAGATTCAGCGGACCGGACGAGGAGGAGGCTGCAGAGGCGATTCTGCAACTATTCGACAGGGCGTTCGACGAACCGACATGACCCCCACGGAGCCGACACGACAGGAAGTTGTCTTCCGAGGCATTGCGGCGTCGGCCGGCATTGTCTGGGGCCCGGCGTACATCTTTCAAAAGCAGACGCCCGTGATCAGCGAGAACTCCGTGGAGGCCGGACATCTGGACGCGGAGATCCACCGGCTCCGTTCAGCCGTGGACCGCTCGCGCAAGGAGCTGGCGAAGATCTACGAGTTTGCCAAGCAGAAACTCGGCGATCACCAGGCAAAGATCTTCGAAGCTCAGCTGATGATTCTCGAGGACCTGGTGCTCTTCGAGGCAATCGTGAAGCGCATTCTGGCCGAGCAGAAGAATGCGGAGTACATCGTCCATGACGAGATCGAGAAGTACCGGAGGGTCATGGTGGCGGCGACCGACGAGTACACGCGGGAGCGGGCGCTCGATGTGGAGGATGTGCGCAACCGGATCCTTCGGAACCTCCGTGATGAAAAACTGATATCCCGTCTCGATGGCTCTCCGGTCATTGTTGCCCCGAACCTTGCCGCAGCCGACGCGCTCATTCTGAGCCGCAACACGATCCTTGCCTACGTCACCGAAGTCGGCGGCGTCACCTCACACATGGCCCTTCTTGCGCGAGCCCTCAAAATCCCCGCCGTCGTGGGTTTGAGGCAGTTGACCTCGGCCGTGCACAACGGCGACAGGATTCTCGTGGACGGATATGCCGGCGTCGTGGTTGTCAACCCGTCACCGGATACCATCAAGATGTACGAGGAGAAGCGGGAGAGGTACCGGGAGTTCGAGGAGCGGCTTGCGGGCTTGCGGGATCTTCCTGCTGAGACGCCGGACGGGCGACGGGTGGAGCTCAGCGCGAACGTGGAGCTGGCGGAGGAACTTGAGTTCATCAAGCTGCAGGGCGCCGACGGAATTGGATTGTACCGCTCGGAATCCCTCCTTTTGGGCCGTGAAGTGTTTCCCAATGAAGAGGAGCAGTACCGGGAATACCGGATGCTCGTCGATACGATGTACCCAAAGCGGGTGGTGATTCGCACGTTCGACATCGGCGGCGACAAGTTCATGACCTCGCAGACCTCGCGGGAGAACAATCCGTTCCTGGGCTGGCGCGGCATCCGTGTCATGCTCGACCGTCCGGAAATTTTCCTGGAACAATTGCGCGCGATCCTCCGCGTGAGCGACCGTCGTACCGTAAGCATCATGTTCCCAATGATCAGCAACATCAAGGAGCTGCGCCGGGCGAAGGAACTGGTTGAAGACGCCAAGGGACAGCTCCGGTCGCGCGGGCTGGCGTTTGACGACAGGGTGCGGATCGGTACCATGATCGAGGTGCCCGCTGCGGCGGTGATTGTGGAGGATCTCGCCCGCGAAGTCGACTTCATCAGCATTGGCACGAACGACCTCATTCAGTACCTCCTCGCAGTGGACCGTGGAAACGACATCGTGTCGGGGCTCTACCAGGAGTTTCACCCCGCCGTGGTGCGGTTCCTCCGAAGGATCATCGAGCGCGGAAAGGAATCCAGGGTGCGCGTGGCAATGTGCGGCGAGATGGCCGGTGACCCCCTGGCGACCATCCTGCTGTTGGGCCTCGGCCTCGATGAATTCAGCGTGGTGCCGAAAGTCCTGCCGGAGATCAAGAAGATCATTCGCACGGTGAAATACCGCGATGCAAAGAAGATCGCGAAGAAGGCATTGACAATGGTCACCGAGGATGAGATGAAGAACTATCTGGCGGATGTCATGAAGAAGTATTCGCCCGACATTCCGCGTGAGGAGGAGAGGATTCAAAAGTGAGGGATGTGACAAGCGAGATGTCGATACTGGTTAACAGATCTCCCGAATAGTACAAGTACACATAAACCTGAAACCTGAAACCTGAAACCCCTCATGTCTTCCCTCAGCTCCGACATCGCCCGGCTCGATCCAACCGGGATGTTCCATTGGATCAGGGAATTTCCGCGTCAGATCGAGAATGCCGTCTCGATCGGCGAGCGATCCGGCGTCAAGGTTGCCTCCCGCGGGATCGAAAACATTGTCCTGACAGGCCTCGGAGGTTCTGCGATCGGAGGAGACCTCCTCCGTTCCTATCTTTCCGACGAACTGAAGATTCCCTTCCTGGTCAACCGGCACTATTCTCTGCCGGCATTTGTTAAGCAAAAGACGCTGGTTGTCGTCTCCAGCTACTCCGGCAACACCGAGGAGACGATCTCGGCACACAGGGATGCGGTCAAGAGAAAGGCGCGAGTCCTTTGCATTACGACAGGCGGCACGATCGGCAAAACAGCCGCGCGGCTCAAACAGCCGCTGATGACGATTCCCGCAGGCCTCTCGCCGCGGGCGGCTCTGGGCTATTCGTTTTTCCCCCTGCTCGTCGTGCTTGCGAAGAACGGATTCGTGAAGCCGAAAACGCGGGAAATCCGCGAAACCGTGCGTCTGCTCGATGAACGGAACAGAACCTATGCCGATCCGGACTCTGCAGAGAACGCCCCCCTTGGCCTTGCGCGGCAACTCAAGGACAGACTGCCCGTGGTGTACAGCCCTACCGATTATCTGGATGCCGTCAACGTGCGATGGCGCGGTCAGATCGCAGAGAACGCGAAACAACTCTGCTTTGGACATGTGCTTCCGGAAATGAACCATAATGAGCTTGTGGGCTGGAACGTGCTGACCCCTCTGATGAGGCAGATGGAAGTGATCTTCCTCCGCGACCGCGGCACGCATAAACGCGTGGCTCTCCGGGAGGAGCTCACGAAGGAGATCACCGGAAAGTACGCCGCGCACGTGAGCGAGGTCTGGAGCGCGGGCACGTCGCCGCTGGCACGCATGTTTTCGTTGATCCAGTTTGGCGATTGGGTGAGTTACTACCTCGCCATCCTGAACAATCAGGACCCGACGCCCGTGAAGGTGATCGATTATCTGAAGGGTGAGCTGGCAAAGGTATGAAGCATTTCCTCGTCGGCTGTGCGCTGTTGTTCGTGTGGACGAATCTTGCGGAGGCCCAGTTCTACTACTTCGGGCGGAACAAGGTCCAATACACGGACTTCCGGTGGCAGGTGCTGAAGACCGAACACTTCGACATCTATTTCTATCCCGAGATGCGCGAGCTGGCAGAACGCGGGGCTGCGTTCGCAGAGGATGCGTACAGGGAGCTCAAGCAGAAGTTCAATCACTCGATCGCCACGCGCATTCCCCTTATCTTCTACAGTTCCCACCTCCATTTCCAGCAGACCAACGTCACACCGGGATTCATTCCGGAAGGTGTCGGTGGGTTCTTTGAGTTTCTGAAGGGCCGCGTTGTCATTCCCTCCAACGGATCTACGGCGCAGTTCGCGCATGTCATCCGCCATGAATTGGTGCACGTGTTCACCGTCAGCAAGATCAATCGCGTTCTCCTGGACCACCGCCAGACACAGGACAGGACCCCTCCGCTCTGGTTTACCGAAGGCCTCGCCGAGTATTGGTCCACCTCCTGGGACACACAGGCCGAAATGGTGCTTCGCGACGCCGTGCTCAATAATTATGTGGTGCCGGTAAGCTCGATGGACAGGATCTATGGAAGCTTCCTCATGTACAAGGAAGGACAGCAGATCTGTGAGTTCATCGCCGAACGGTACGGCGAGGAAAAGCTCCTCCTCCTCTTCGAGAATTTCTGGAAATCCTCCTCTTTCAGCCAGGTCTTGAAACACACGATCGGAAAGGATTATGAAGAGTTCGACGAGGAATGGATGTACTATCTGAAGAAGCGCTACTATCCCATGCTGAAGGGTTCCGACCTGCCGAGCGGCGTGACCAGGAAAATCGTGGATGAAGGATTCAACAGCAAGCCGGTGTTCTATGCTCATGACGGAAAACGGGAGCTGTATTACATCGGCAACTATACGGGGTACACCAGCGTGTACCGGGTGAACCTTGATGAAAAGGAGCCCGACCCGGAGGTGGTGATCAAAGGTGAGACGTCGGATGAGTTTGAAGCATTTCATCCGTTCCAGAGCAAACTCGATATTTCCAGTGACGGTACGCTCGCTTTTGTCACCAAAAGCGGAGAGAACGACGTTCTCCACTTTTACAACATTCCAAACGAGGAACTCGTGGAGACGATCAGATTCAAGAGCCTGGTGGTTCTCGGCTCGCCCAGCTGGTCGCCTGACGGCAAACGTCTGGTGTTCTCGTCGATCGACAAGTCCGGAAACAACGACTTGTTTCTCTTCGACGTCGGATCGCGCGACCTGGTGAAGCTTACGAACGATTTCTATGATGACCGCGACCCTGCCTGGTCGCCCGACGGCTCGACGATCGTGTTCAGCTCCGACCGCACGCCCCACGGAAGGGAAGGGGCATACAACCTCTTCACGCTCGATATGAAGACCCTCGTCATTCGGTATCTTACCGCCGGGCCCGAGAGCTACTATGCACCCGTCTGGTCAAGGGACGGCAGATGGCTGGCGTTCACATCGGACAAGGATGGGGCGCAGAACATCTGGATGATGGACATGAGCACGGAGGAGAGCCGAAAATCGATGCGAAAAATCACGTCGTTTTCCACGGCCGCGTTCGATCCGGCCTGGGGAAATGATGGAGAGATGTACTTCGCATCCTTCGAAAATTTCAGCTTCCGGCTCCGGAGCATTGATGACGTTCTCGCGCGTTACGATTCCTCCGCTGTCCTTCACCCGATTGCCGTTCTTCACGATGGCCGGCACTGGACGGTCAATGGCCTCGAAGGCGAGGCCGTGGTGGAACGGTTTGACTATGAGGGCGATTACCAGCTCGATATTGCGCAGAGCCAGATTTCCGTGGATCCGGTGTTCGGCACCGCGGGCGGGGCAGCCCTGGCCATGAGCGATGTGCTTGGGAACGATCTCTATTATTTTCTGATCTACAACACCGCGCAAGCGTCGTCCGAGCTTCTCGAGAGCTTCAACATTGCCATGTCGCGCATTTCGCTTGGACAAAGAGCGAACTACGCGTACGGCATCTTCCATTTTTCCGGAAACCGCTACGATCTGACTGACCCGGATGTCTTCTATTATGAGAGATCCTTCGGCGGATATTTCGCTCTGAGCTATCCACTCTCCAAGTTTCAGCGGCTCGAGGGCAACGTTACAGTCAGCAATTCGGACAAGGATATTTACACCGGCGAGATCCCGCGCCGGGCACTGATGGTTTCAAACGCGTTGTCATTCGTCTGGGACAATTCGCTGTGGGGGCCAACGGGTCCCCTCGACGGCAACCGTCTGAAGCTCACCCTCGCCTATACGAGCGATGTGCAATATTCCAACGTAAATTATTATACCGTGATCGCGGATTACCGGTCCTATCTCCGCCTTGGGAACCGCGCGGCGTTTGCCTCGAGATTCAATCTGTGGTACAATGAGGGTCGTGAGGCGAGGCGGTTCTTCATGGGTGGGAGCTGGGACCTGCGCGGCTGGCGCCGGTGGTCGATCCGCGGACAAAAACTCTGGATCACAAGCCATGAACTTCGCTTTCCGTTCATCGACCAACTCGGCATTCGGTTTCCGTTTGGGGGAATTGCCTTCGGCTCCATCCGCGGAGCCCTGTTTGCCGACTTTGGCGGTGCATGGGACCGCTCCTACCGAGAGACTCTCGGGAGCGTGGGAACGGGGATCAGAATGAACCTCGGCGGATTCCTCGTACTGAGATACGACATCGGCAAGAGGATTGAACAGGATCTCTCGAAGTTCCAGAAGGGAATTTTCCATCAATTCTTCTTCGGATGGGATTTCTGATGGCAGGAAGCCGCACCATCGGATCATTGCTCCTCGCCGTGTTGATCGCGGCTGCATCGGGTTGCTCCGGCGTGCGCCTGAACAAGGCGCTTTCGCCAGGGCCGTCCGACTGGACCATGTACGGAGGCGGCCCCACCCGCGCCAATGCCATGGGCACTCACGTTCTCCCTCCATTCGAGTTTCTCTGGGAATACAACGCACAGGCCGGACTGAGCGCGACCCCGCTCGTCAGCGACAGTACGATGATCGTTGGAACTCTCCACGGCGAGATCCAGGCGGTCGATCTGCGAACAGGGAGGAGGCTGGGATACAAGACACTCGAACAGCCCATCGTCGGTACTCCGGCCCTCGACGGCAGCAGGGTGATCCTTCCGCTGTCCGGACCGGAACAGAGTCTCGTTTGTCTTGATCTGGCCGGGGGGAGGGAGGTGTGGGCCGCGGATCTCGGACCGGTCGAATCATCGCCGCTCGTTCTTGGTGATCACGTCTATATCACCACGCTGCGCGGAACTGTGCATTGCATCGACAAGGACGGCGGAAACGAGATCTGGAGCTTTAACTCGGGAACGAAGGATCGCAGAGAGGCAATCCGGTCTTCTCCGGCCGTGGAAGGACGTGTACTTGCATTTGGCAGTGATGACCATTCGCTCTACGGGCTCGATCGCGAGCGGGGAATTCTCCTCTGGAAAACCCCCACCGGCGCGAGCGTATTTGCGACTCCTCTGATGGCCAACGGACTCGTGATCGCGGGCAATCTCGCCGGCGACGTCTTTGCGCTTGATGCGCTCACAGGGGCTGTTCGGTGGAAATACCAAACAGGATCCAAGGTGTACGCTTCTGCATCGGTTTTCCAGGAAACAGTGTTCATCGGATGCGCCAACGGTGTTCTGCATGCGCTGGACACGGCTTCCGGCGCGCTTCGATGGACCTTTTCCACGGGGAGCGTCATCGGTTCCCCCGCCCTTGCCGCCGGGAGCCTGGTGTATGTGGGAACGTTGAACAAGCGTCTTTACGCGCTGGACGCGGCAACCGGAAAGGAACGATGGAGCTATGAAGCGGAAGGGCGGATCAGGGTGTCTCCCGTCCTGTGGGGTGACATTCTGCTGGTGACGTCTGAAGACAAGTACATCACGGCGCTCAAGGCAAAAGGACCATGAAGGCCATCCCTCTTCTTCTATTTGTTCTTCCCGCTCTCGCGCAGGCACAGACGCCTGAGGGCGTTCCCGCGCCATTTCGTCTGAATGTGCTAAGCCATCCGCCGGGAGCGGAAGTCTATGTGGACTCTGTGTTCGCGGGCGTCACCCCACTGCGGGGTTTGACGCCGGGGAAGGGTATCCACATGGTGAAGACCGCGTATCCGGATATCCGGCAATGGAATGCGACTGTTCAGAGCCAGGAAATTCACGGAAGGGAAGGGGAGGAACTCACGCTCGAATTCGAGTTCGGGAGCGTGTTCAGCCTCCACACCATACCGGCCGGCGCGTCGGTCTATGATCAGGACCGGTTGATCGGGACGACGCCGCTCTATCATAGAAGCGCCGAATCCCTCAGAAGTGCGCTCAGGGTCAGAAAGGAGGGATACGAGGACCTTTACATCGATCCCGTCGCTTCGGGCAGGTTTTTCTCGTTGAAGATTCCTGACGGTGCACAGCCTCCGGATGCGGACCGGGGAATCGAAAGTTCCGCGGAGCGTGCCGGGACGCGTCTTGCGACCTACCTTTCCGCCGGAGCCATGGTTGTCTCCGGGGTTGCTGCTGCGTACTTCAAACAAAAAGCCGACCACCGGTTTGGCCTCTATGCCGCGACCAGGAGCGAACGCCATCTGAACGCGACGAGGCGCTATGACGGATATTCAGGAGTCGCTCTCGTTTTGACTGAACTCAGTTTTGCCGTTCTTACGTATCTTCTCCTGTCCGAATAGCATTTCATCCCGCCCCTCACGCCATCCATCCCTCTTTTCTTGACTGGAACCGCGTCGTTTTGTAGTATTCGGGTGGTTGAACAGCCATTGAGGGGAACATGCGAACGTCAGTATTTTCTCTGCTATTGTTCGCCGTCATTTTTCCTTTCCGCGCCGCTTCCCAGATCATTCCCATTCGGACAATCCCGCTCGCACAGGGCGACCAGTTTCTTGTCCATCCGTCCGTCAATCGCGTCATGGGCGGCGTTTCGATAGCGGTGGAGGACTCGCTCGCCGATCCATTTGTCAATCCGGCCGCCGGATCAATGGTGAAGGGTGTGAGAGCCTCTACGTCACCGATGGTCTACGGTGTCGGGCTTGAAAGCGGCGCGCGCAGCACCGTGAACGCAACATTTCCGATGAGCATCCTTCTCGGTGGAGAGCGGTACTTCGGAGGATTGACCTGGGCGAGGCAGGTTCTTTCGTCAAAAGAGGTATCCTTTCCGATCGTCATGTCAACTCCGTGGGGCGGAACCTCCGGTGAATCGAATGCCAACACCTACACGTTTGGCTTGGTCGGGATGAACATTCCGGGGACCGCGTTCTCTGTCGGATTGAGCGCGTTCTGGGCCGATCTCAATGCGGTGGATGGCGTGCAGTATTTGTATCCGCGGGGGGGAGACCTCACTCAACGCGGTTCGATTGCAACGTATCGCCTTGGGTTCAGGGGCACATGGGACGGCGGGTGCGCGTTCGAGGCGGTGCTGGCCCATCAGGCAACCGACATGCGGCACCTGATGCAAATCGGTTCTCCCGGACCGGTGATGCCTTTTGACGACTGGATTCCTCTCTCCACGATCCGTGAGGAGGAAGACAAGACTCTCGCGTATGGCCTGCATCTGGAATACAGCCAGCCGTTGAATGCCGTGTGGCGGATCGGCGGGATCCTGACCGGCACGGTAAAGACTCATCCGAAGATACCGAACTACGAGCTGATGAATATCCCGCGCGATCCCGGAAACTCATCGGCGTGGAATGTCGGTATTGGCCTTTCGAGTAAGGGATCATCAGCAAGTTTTGGCATCGATGTGGTCTATGAGCCTGTGAGGAGTGAGACGTGGGCAGAGGGGGAAATGGCGGTTATGGCCGCCGATGGGATCGATTTTGTGCCGGTCACAAGGACCGTGCGCACGATCGAAAACTTTTTTGATTTCTCAAACTATCACCTTCGATTCGGCGTCCGGTCCCTTGTGCGCGATATTGGTGCGGGACTGCGCTTTCATCGGATTTCGTACGACATGAAGCAGATTGATCATCGTGCGGGCACGGTCCGGCGGCAGAAGGAATCATGGACGGAGATTACCTTCAGCTTTGGATTCGGGTTCGCCCTGTGGGGAGGCCAGGTGAAGTATCTGGGCCTTGCGGACTTCGGGACGGGCCGGCCGGGTGTCGAAGGCGGAATAGTGCCCACAGCAGGAGGTTTCGATTCGGCTTCGGACTTTCTTGTCGCGCCGAGTGGGGCGCTGGTTCTCGATGACGCGGTCATCATCACGCATCAAGTGTCGTTCATCATTCACCTTGATTAGGTTCCTGGAGGATTTGGAAGTGCGGGCGCGATGAGGTGAAATCCATGAAGACATCCTGCTTCCTTGTGTTTGTTGCGTTTGTCCGGTCCTGTTCTCCTGCCGCCCCTGATGCCGCGGCGTTCCTCGCATGGACCGACAGGCAGTCGTATACTGTGAGCGATCAATTCGCCGCGACGGTCACATTCATGAACACGCTTGATCGCACGATCGTGATCATCAACAGCGGATGCGGATTTCCCGGGTTCACGCTCGAACGCCTTGCAGACGATTCCTGGGTACCCGCAGGAGGTCCGCTCTGCGTTGCGCTCGCGGTACCGCCGACGGTGCTGGCCAGGTCTCAGAGGTTCGCGGCACACATCCGAATGTCCACTGAACGGCTCCAATCGGGAACCTACCGCCTTCGTTTCCTGATCCGGGAAAGCGACGGAAGGACTCCCTTGCCGGAGGGATACCTGGCGTCGAACCGGTTCAGCATCAACTCATCGATGTAACCGACCGGATGCAGATTCTGCGGTATGGACCGGCGGCCAGCCCTTTATCAGCCACACCAACCCGCCCCTTCAATTACCTTGACTTTCTTTGCCTCTCAGGGTATATTATGCGGCCGGTGAATTGAGCCACCGACTCCCCGCTCCGACCGGAGCGGACCGATCCCGGCATCGATTGGGCCACTCCAGACCCGTACCATGACCGAAGAAACAGCCTTCCTGCGGAACGTTCCAATCTTTGCGGATCTTGATGATGCGGAACTCGAGAAGATCGCCAAACTCGGGAGCCGCAAGAAATACAAGAAGGGGAATATCATTGTACTCGAGCAGGAGATGGGAGCGGCCCTGTTCGTGATCATCACCGGAAAGGTGAAGGTGGTTCGGACGGATGAAGAGGGACGTGAGGTGATCCTTTCCATTTTCGGTCCGGGGGAGTTCTTCGGTGAGATGTCTCTTCTGGACGGCCTCGCCCGTTCCGCCACGGTTGTGGCGACGGCGAAGGCGGAGTTGTTCATGATCCACCGCCGCGAGTTTCTGGATTTGCTGAACGAGTATCCCGCCGTTGCGATTTCGCTGTTGGCGGAACTGACCATGCGTCTGCGCAAGGCGGATGCGCAGATCAAGAGTCTTTCGTTGAAAGACGCCGCCGGACGCGTGGCGAATGTGCTTCTTCTTCTGGCCGATGACGTGGGAGTTTTCAAGAAGGGGAAGGTCGTGATCGAGGATCTTCCTCTCCAGCAGGACATGGCCAACATGGCGGGCACCTCGCGCGAGACGGTCTCCCGCATGATTCATCAGTTCATGGAAAAGGGCCATATTGGGGTCGAGGGGAACACGCTGACGATCAACAACTACGAGGAATTTCGTAAAGCATATCTGTGAGGAGGCCTGACGGGCCGACTCCTCCCGCTGTACTGCCGGGGCGGGTGACGAATGGAATGACTGGGATGCGAGACTCATGGCGAGGACCGAGGAGTTAGGGACGAACGAACCGGCACAGGGGGCGAGTCTTCCGGTATCACCGGAAGACGGCAAAGCCGACCTTCATACCCACACGACCTATTCCGACGGCGCGCTGTCACCACAGGAACTGGTACAGAAAGCCGCCGCCGCGGGGATTTCCGTTCTTGCCATCACGGATCACGATCATGTTGGCGCCATCGACGAAGCGACGGCGGCCGGTCGCGAGGTTGGCGTCACTGTGGTGCCGGGAGCGGAATTGAGCGTTTCTCTTGCCGGCAAGGATCTGCATATTCTTGCCTACTTCATCGATCACACCAACCGCAGGTTTCTCGACTATCTTGCTTTCTTCCGCGGCGAGCGGCTCAGAAGGGCCGAGCGCATTGTGCAGAAGCTCAACACCCTGAACGTGCCCCTGAAGCTGGACACCGTTCTTGAATACGCGGGTATCGGAGCGGTGGGCCGCCCGCACATCGCAAGCGCGCTGATGGAGGAAGGACATGTCGGATCGCTTCACGAGGCATTCGACCGGTTCATCGGGATCGGCGGCCCGGCCTACGAGACCAAGTTTCAGCTTCAGCCGGAGGAAGCGTTCCGTCTTGTCACAGCGTCGGGAGGACTCTCGTTTCTGGCCCACCCGGGCAGGTATCTTTCGGAACAGGAGCTCCTTGAGCTGATCAAGATGGGGCTTGACGGCATTGAAGTCACTCATCCCTCCCATTCAGACCAACAGCGTACGTACTATCGCAGTATCGTGCATCAGTACTTCCTCCTGGAGAGCGGCGGGTCGGATTTCCATGGTGGACGCAAGAACGACGACCAGTTGTTCGGGCACGTGACCATTCCTCTCCACATTGTTGAAACCATGCGCAGCAGGCTCTTTTCTCAGTGACCACTCGACCCACCGACCGCACAACGCCTTCCGCCACGATCCGCGGGGCACGCATTGCCGTTGTCGCCAGCAAATTCAATTCAGCGATCACGGAGAATCTTCTGGCGGGAGCGATGGAATGCCTGCAACAGAAAAGCTCCGATGTGAAGGTTTCCGTGTACCGGTGCCCCGGGGCTTTTGAGCTTCCGCAGGTCGCAGAGAGGCTCGCGTCGGGGGGACGCTGGGATGCGATCATTTGTCTGGGTGCCGTGATTCGCGGCGAGACGCCGCATTTTGAATACGTCGCTCAACAGGCCGCGGCAGGCATTCAGCAGACGGCGCTCCGTCATGGCGTGCCGGTGATCTTTGGTGTGCTGACAACGGACAACGAGCTTCAAGCGAAGGATCGCGCGGGCGGCAGGCTCGGCAACAAGGGATGGGACGCGGCGGTGGCGGCAATGGAAATGATCACTCTGTTCCGGTCACTGCCGAAGCGCCGCGGAAGGCGGTGAATCATGCATGTGAGGGCGGTGATCCTAGTGCTGTGTGCGGTGGGACCGGTACGGTCCCAGATTCCGGGGATGTGGAAGAACTCTACAGCCATGGAGGCCGTGCGTGTGACGGCGCGAGACGCATCAACCGTCTGGGCTGGAACTCAAGGGGGCGTCTTTGCCGTGGATGTGTCGTCGCGGGCGGCCAGGCAATTCACGGCCGCTGAAGGACTGAGCACCAACGACGTGAGCGCGATTGCCGTCGTGGAGGGAACTATTTGGATCGGAGCGGCGGACGGCTCGGTTGACGTGCTGGGACCGGAGGGTGTTTCGAAGCGCATTACGGATATCCGGGAATCACAGCGGATTCGGAAGTCTGTCCGGACGTTCTGTGGCGTCGGCGATACGGTTCTCATTGGGACGGACTTCGGGATAAGCGTGTACAGGCTTTCCCGGGAACAGTTTGGCGACACGTATGCGTCGTTTGGATTCCCCGCGCCCACCGGCGTGAACGATATTGAGGTGCTGAACAACGAGCTGTGGATAGCCACTGATTACGGTATTGCGCGTGCGAACCGCTTTGCAGGAAATCTCGTCGATCCGGCGGCATGGCAGCTCTATGCAAACATCATGGGGTCATCCGCTTCGGTGAGAGCCCTGGGAATCGTACGGGACACGCTTGTGGCGGCGACACAGGCCGGAGTGGCCTACTTCGACGGCACGGGATTCCAGGCCGTGACGAACCTGACGGGCAAAGATGTGGCGGCAGTGAGCGTGGTCGGAGAAGAACTCTATGCTGTCTGGAACGATGCCGGAGGGTTCACTCTCGAGAAGATTGATGGCGTCACCGGGCCGGTTCAAACGATTGGCACTGTACCCTGGGGTTCGGCGACCGGACTGGCGGGCATTGAGGGCGGCGGAATCCCATGGGTGGCGACGAATTTTCAGGGGATGGCAGTAAACACCGGCGGCGGATGGGAATACGCGGTGCCGAACGGACCGAAGTCCAATTCCTTTGCGAGCCTTGCCGTTGATGACAGTGGCGTTTTGTGGTGCGCGACGGGTATCAGCGGAATGGGCCGCGGGTTCTCGCGGTACGATCCGTCGCGTCCCGAAGGAAGCCGTTGGAAGAATTTCACGGTGATCGAGAACCCCATCATGGGGTCGAACGATTATTTCAAAGTCGGTCTGGGGGGAAACGGGTCGGTGTGGATCAGCAGTTGGGGAAACGGAGTGGTTGAAATGGCCGGTGATACCATCCGGCGCCGGCTGGATGCAACATCGACCCCGGCGCTCTCAGGCTCCGTTGATTCTGATCCGTTCTACGTTGTCATGAACGGCGTTGCCGCTGGCGGGGACGGCAGCACGTGGCTGGTGAACTGGGGGGCGCGGAGCGGGAATTACCTGGTGCGGTTGACATCAGACACCCTTGCATCGTACTTCACGCATTCGATCGCCGGGCAGGGGTACTTCACATCGCTGGCCGTTGATCAGTATGGAACAAAATGGATGGCCGGCGCACAGCCGTTCCATCCCACAAGGGCTTTTTCGTTGTACTATTTCAATGAGAACCTCTCCGTGGCCGGCACGTCGGCAACGGGAGGATGGGGCGTCATGACAGAGGCAGACGGCCTCCCCGACGGAGTCGTTTTTTCGGTTGCTGTGGACAAGACCGGTTCCGTGTGTGTGGGAACCGAACACGGGTTAATGATCATTTCAGAGCCCTTGTTCCCGAAGCAGCGTCATTTCTCGTCGTTTCCCCTGAGGGAACAGGCCATCCAGGCGATTGCAGTCGATGCCATCAACAATAAATGGGTCGGGACCCGCGAAGGGGTCTTTGTCATGAATGCGGATGCGACGCGGATTCTCCAACAGCATACCGTTGCATCCTCCGGCGGCAGGCTTCCGTCGAATGACATCCGCAGTCTTGCGATTGACCAGCGGCGGGGGATCGTCTACATCGGAACGGAGAGGGGGCTGGCAAGCCTGACCATTGTGCCGGTTGAGCCGAAAGAGGCTTTGTCGGCCCTCGAGATTGGACCGAATCCGTTCTTCCTTCCGGCACACAGCGTCGTGGAAATCCGCAACCTCGTGGAGGAGAGCAGCATAAAAATCCTGAGGGTCGACGGGTCTCTGGTGACAGAGTTCAGGGCGCAGGGTGGCGGGAGGGCGTTGTGGGATGGACGCGACCGGGAGGGCCGGCTCGTATCTTCGGGAGTGTATTTCGTCGTTGCGCATGCGCAGGATGGCGATGAAGTGACGACCGCTAAACTCGCGATTATTCGAAAACAGTAGAGACGGAGTTGTGTCCGTCAGCCAGAGAGAGTCAGTCCCGGACCTTGCCTGCACGATGGGAGGGGCAGAGAATCCGGGAGAACAAACATCATTCCCATCAACGATCCATTTCAGGGAGGAACACCCTTGGAACAGCAATACAAGGATGAAATCTTCACCAAGCGGGTTCGTGCGGGAAAGCGAACCTACTTCTTCGATGTGAAGTCTACGAAATCCGAAAAGGACTTCTACATCACCATCACGGAAAGCAAGAGGGTTGGTGAGGAGGAGTACGAGAAGCACAAGATTTTTCTGTATAAGGAGGATTTCCAGAAGTTTTTGGATGCGCTCGATGAGACGGTGGAGCACATTCAGAAACAGCTTCTTCCGAGCGTCGCTGAACCTGCGGCACCGGCAGAAGCGGAAAAACCTTAAGACCGCGCTGTTCGGGTAGGGCAAGATCGACCTGCGGATTCCTTGCCTGGATCCGCGGGGACCTTGGAGGGCGTTGTCCCTGCACCGGGATCTACGCGTTTCCCGAGTTTTCGGAATTGGTGGACCCAATTTTCCGGGATTTCGGCGATTGTGTCAGTCCCAATGCAGAGGTTTCCGCCATCCTTGACTATCCCGCCACTTATCGCTATATTTTGAGCGCTTTTTCTCGAAAAATGCCCCCATTTCTGTGACTCCGGGGGAGATTTCCGAAGGGTCCTCGGGAAGGGGTGATGCCTGGTGAGCAGTCTGAGAATCAATATTTCGCGGTTGTCCGAGGGTCATCACCATTACTCCCTTTCGGCAGAGGCTTCTGAGATCGGGCTCGACGAGCGGTTCGAGAGGGTTGTCACCGTCGAGGCCGACGTTGAGAAGACCAGCAGGCAGATGTTCCTGCGGGCCGAAGCACGAACATCCGGCTCGTTTGTTTGCGACCGGTGTCTGGACCCGTTTCGCATGGATGTTGTGTCCCGCCACGCCGTCGTTTATCTTCAGGGCCCGGAGTCGCCCGAGGACCTGCAGGAGTTCGAGGAGGTCCAATATCTCTCCCCGGACACTAACATCATCGATCTCGGGGAAGATGTGAGGCAGTTTCTGATCCTGTCTCTCCCTCTGAAGATCCTCTGCAGGGAAGATTGTGCCGGATTATGCCCGGTGTGCGGCGCCAACCGCAACAGAAGTTCATGCTCTTGCACGACAGAGGAAGGGGATCCGCGATGGGCAGAGCTGAAGCGGTTCCTGGGAAATTAGAGTTTCAGATGATCACGCCACTCCCGGCCTTTGGGAGGGTTTCCACGGTTTTAGAAAGGGTGCGATATGCCGAATCCGAAACGACGTCATTCCAAATCGCGAAGCCGGAAACGCCGGACTCATTACAAGGCTTCTGCTCCGAACACCGTCGAATGCCCGAATTGCCACGAACAAAGGCTTTCCCACCGGGCATGTCCGAACTGCGGGTACTATAACGGCCGATCGATTATTATTCCCCGCGAATCCTAGTTCATTCTCTTCATGGGATCGCCGTCGTTAAAGATCGTGGTTGACGCCATGGGCGGGGATTTTGCCCCCGTCAACGAAGTGGCCGGTTCCCTGGATGCCCTTCGGGGAGGCAAGGCGATCGAGGTGATCCTCGTTGGCCGTGAAGAACAGATCAGGCCCGAGCTTGCGAAACATGACACCCGTGGCCTTTCGGTGTCGGTTGTGCATGCTCCGGAGGTGATTACGATGGATGATTCGCCGACTGCCGCTCTGAAACAGAAGAAGAATTCGTCCCTCGGCATCGGGATGAATCTCCATAAGGATGGGAAGGCGCACGCCTTTGTCAGCGCCGGCAACACCGGCGCCGTCCTTTCAGCGTCGACGCTCATTCTGGGCCGCATCAAGGGCGTGAGCAGACCGACCATCGGAGCTTTTTTTCCGTCGGAAGAAGGGGTCTGTCTCCTGGTCGATGCCGGAACCAATGTGGATTGCCGCCCCCAGCACCTCTACGAGTTTGCGGTGATGGGGAGCATTTATGCAAACAGGATTTTCAAGTACGAGAATCCGCCCGTTGGTCTCCTGAACATCGGCGAAGAGGAGTCGAAAGGCAATGAGGTCGTTCGGGAAGCCTATCAGCTTTTGAAGAACGGCCCCCTGAACTTCGTGGGAAATGTGGAGGGGAGGGATATTCTGCGCGGGAAGGTTCGTGTGGTGGTGTGTGATGGATTTGTGGGAAATGCCATTCTGAAGTTCGGCGAAAGTGTGCCGTCGTTTCTCAAGGCAAAGCTGTTTGCCTACGCGGGGAAAAGCGCCGTTCGCAAGGCTATGTTGGGTCTCGTACGGGGGGCGTTGCGGAGTGTGTTTAAGGAGATGGATTATGAAGAATATGGTGGCGTCCCGGTGCTTGGTGTCAACGGGGTTTCCATCATCGGCCACGGCAAATCGACGCCGAAGGCGATCAAGAACATGATTTTGAAGGCCGTGGAAGTGGCCGAAGCCAACGTCAACCAATATATTCAGGAAATGCTGGCGGGGTCCGTTGTTCGACCGGCGGATGCCGTCATCCCCGCGCATCAGTAAACAACCATGAACAAACGCCGAGCCACGATCACCGCCGTCGGTCACTACGTACCCGACAAGGTTCTCTCGAACTTCGACCTGGAAAAGATGGTCGACACGAGCGATGAATGGATTCGCACGCGTACAGGCATTGTGGAACGGCGGATTCTTGAAAAGGGCGCCACGTCGGATCTGGCCGTCGGCGCGTTTGAAAACCTCAGGGCGAACAGCGGCGTCGATCCTGCAGATATCGAGGTGATCATCGTGGCAACGGTCACGCCGGATATGTTCTTTCCCGCGACAGGGTGTTTGGTACAGCAACGGATCGGCGCATCCAAGGCATGGGCCTTCGATGTGTCTGCCGCTTGTTCAGGATTCCTGTACTCGATCGTCCTGGGATCGCAGTTCATCGAGAGCGGGGCGTACCGGAAGGTTCTGGTCATCGGGGCGGACAAGATGAGCAGTATTGTGGATTACACGGACAGGAACAACTGCATTTTGTTCGGCGATGCAGGCGCGGCCGTGCTTCTGGAGCCGAGTGAAGGCCCCGAATACGGGCTGATCGATCACCGGTTGTATACCGACGGGTCGGGCGGGGATTACCTGTGCATGCTGGGCGGAGGGAGCCTCAATCCGCCGACGCACGAGACGGTCGACAAAAAGATGCATTACCTCTATCAGGACGGCAAGGCCGTGTTCAAGGTGGCGGTGATCGGCATGGCCGAGGTTGCCGCGGAGATCATGAAACGAAACAACTTGCGGAGCGAGGATGTTGCCTGGCTGGTGCCCCATCAGGCCAACATGCGCATCATCGATGCAACGGCGGACCGGATGGGCCTTGACCGCTCAAAGGTCATGATCAACATCGACAAGTATGGAAACACCACGGCTGCCACGATCCCGATGTGTCTTTCCGAATGGTGGCAGTGCGGCAAGTTGAAGCGCGGGCAGAACATTGTTCTGGCGAGTTTCGGGGCGGGATACACCTGGGGTGCGGTTCTCATGAAATGGTCGCTGGCAAATCCGAAGAAACCGTGACGACGACGACGGCATATCTCTTTCCGGGCCAGGGATCCCAGTACGTGGGAATGGGAAAGGATCTGTACGAGCAGAACGAGGAAGCGCGTGCGCTTTTTGAGAAGGCGGATGCGCTGTTGGGATTTCCATTGTCGAGGATCTGCTTCGAGGGGCCCGAGGAGGAACTGAGACAAACCAGGAACACCCAGCCTGCGATTTTCCTGCACAGCATGGTATTGGTTGCCCTGATCGAAAAAGGCCAGGGAGGATTATCTGAGGGTCGTGCAGGCATGGCGGCGGGCCACTCGTTGGGTGAGTACTCCGCGCTGGTCTTTGCAGGGGCGTTGAGCTTCGAGGACGGTCTCCGCCTCGTCCGCCTGCGCGGCGAGTTGATGCAGAAGGCCGGCATTGAGAATCCCGGCACGATGGCGGCTGTGGTGGGATTGGAACCCGCCGTTGTGGAAGACGTGTGCCGGGAGGCGTCCGGTGACGGCATCGTGCAACCCGCGAACCTCAATTCGCCGGGTCAGATTGTAATTTCCGGCAGTGTTGCAGGTGTGCGCAGGGGAATGGAGCTTGCGAAGAAGCGTGGAGCAAAGCTCACCAAGGAGCTCCAGGTAAGCGGGGCTTTCCATTCGCCTCTCATGGCCTCCGCGGGCGACGGCCTGAGGGTGGCTCTGGAGAAAACCGCAATCCGCGATGCGGAGATCCCGGTTTATTCAAATGTCACGGCTCAACCGGTCCGCAAGGCGGACGAGATCCGGTCCTTGCTCTACCGGCAATTGACCAGCGCTGTGCGGTGGGAAGAAAGCGTCAGGAACATGATCGCCGACGGGGCCGTGCAGTTCATCGAGGTGGGGCCGGGCAAGGTTCTCCAGGGTCTGACGAAGCGCATCGATCCGACCGTGCAGGTGAAGGGGATTGAAAAAGTGACCGATCTGGTGACGGCCGGAGCATGAAAGTCCTCGAAAACAAGGTCGCTCTTGTTACAGGCGGCTCACGCGGAATTGGGAAGGCGATTGCCCTTGCGCTTGCGGCCGCGGGCGCCGATGTCGCCTTCACGTACAAAAGCGCCTCATCAGCCGCTCTGGAAACCGAGAAGGGCATTACCGGGGCAGGCCGCAGGACGCACAGTTATCAATCGGACGCGAGCAGTTTCGGTGATGCGTCGCTTGTCGTCGAATCTGTGGTCAAGGAATTCGGCCGGCTCGATATTCTGGTGAATAACGCCGGCATTACGCGAGATACGCTCCTGATGCGCATGAGCGAACAGGATTGGGACGAGGTGATCGACACGAACCTGAAGAGCGCGTTCAATTTCTCCAAAGCGGCCTGCAGGCCGATGATGAGCCAGCGCGAGGGTGTCATCGTGAACATCAGCTCGATTGCAGGGGTCATCGGGAATCCCGGCCAGACCAACTACGCTGCCGCCAAAGCCGGCATGATCGGCATGACGAAGACCCTTGCGAAGGAGCTTGCTTCGCGGAATATCAGGGTCAACGCGGTCGCACCCGGATTCATCGAAACGGATATGACCGGAAAGCTCACGCAGCAGCAGAAGGATGCTCTGCTTGGACTTGTTCCTCTGAAGCGTATGGGAACCCCGGACGATATTGCTCATGTAGTCGTATTCCTCTCGTCCCCCTCGGCGGCCTACATCACGGGCCAGGTGCTGTGTGTGGACGGCGGCTTGGTCATGTAAACGTCTTTCATTCATCACTATCCAGTAAGGAGCCTGTCATGGCAGACATCGATGCGAAGGTGAAGGAAATCATCATTTCGAAATTGGGTGTGGATGAGGGTCAGATCACTCCGGAAGCGTCGTTCACAAACGACCTCGGAGCGGATTCCCTTGACACCGTGGAATTGGTGATGGAATTCGAGAAGGCTTTCAACATCCAGATTCCCGACGAGGATGCGGAGAAGATCGCCACCGTTGGCGATGCGATCAAGTATCTGAAGTCCAAGTCTTCTTAAGGACCGACACAGGAACGAGAACATGCCCTTCAATGGTGAACGGCGGCGCGTGGTGGTGACCGGCATGGGTGCGGTCACACCCATCGGATTGACGAAGGATGAATTCTGGTCGAACCTGCTGGCCGGCGCAAGCGGTGCCGGGCCCATCACACAATTTGACGCGAGCGGCTACGATACGAAATTCGCGTGCGAGGTGAAGGGATTCGATCCGCTCGCCTTCATGGACCGCAAGCTCGCCCAGAGGTGCGACCGGTTCACGCAGTTCGCGATCGTGGCGGCAGACGCGGCCCTCAAGGACGCCGGTTTGGATCTTGAGAAGGTGGATCGTCTCAGGGGCGGTGTCATCGTGGGCTCCGGTATCGGCGGGATGTGGACGTACCACAAACAGCAGGAGACGATCTGGGAGACCAAGGGGCCGCACAGAATCAGCCCGTTCTTCATTCCGATGATGATTTCGGACATTGCGCCGGGGCGAATTTCAATGCGACATGGTCTCAAAGGCCCCAATTATGCAACCACCTCAGCCTGCGCGACCTCGTCCCATGCCATCGGTGACGCGGCAATCCTCATTCAGCGGGGCGACGCGGATTTCATGCTCACCGGCGGCGCTGAAGCTGCCATCTGTCCCATGGGCATCGGCGGCTTTAATGCAATGAAGGCGATGTCCACCCGGAATGACGCTCCCGGGAAAGCCAGTCGGCCGTTTGACAAGGACCGGGACGGGTTTGTCATGGGGGAAGGCGCAGCGATTCTCGTTCTTGAGGAACTCGGACATGCTCTCAGACGCAACGCCCGGATTTATGCGGAGCTTGGGGGAATCGGATTCACCGCTGACGCGCATCACATCACAGAGCCGGCGCCGGGCGGCGAGGGGGCCGTTCGCGCAATGCGTCTGGCCGTCGCAGACGCAGGAATCCAGGCCGATGAGGTTGCGTACATCAACACACACGGTACATCGACCCCCGTGGGAGACAAAGCAGAGACCGCTGCCATCAAGACCGTGTTTGGCGAACATGCAAAGAAGATGGCAGTCAATTCAACAAAATCCATGATCGGCCACCTCCTCGGCGCTGCAGGGGCCGTGGAGGCGGTCGCCACCGTGATGTCGGTGTACGAAAACAAGGTGCACCCGACCATCAATTACGAAACACCCGATCCTGAATGCGACCTGGATTACATTCCCAACAGGGCTCAAGCCCGGGAAGTCCCTGCAGCAATCAGCAATACGTTCGGATTCGGCGGGCATAACGCATCGATCCTCTTCAGGAAGTTCCGTTCCTGACGGATTTTCTGGAGGAGGCGGGAACAATGTGCGAAACGTTGTAAAGGCCGTCCTCGGCTTGTTTGCCCGGAAGACGTCGGGGTTTTCCTCGAAACCCCCAAGGGTGACCACGAGGCGGGGAAAACCGAACAACGGCTTTTCCGGATTTGAAAATCTTCCTCCACCGATCCGGGAACAGCTCGACTTCCGCAGATTCCAGCGGACGATCGGGTACACAGCCCATGACCCGCGCCTGTTCATCGAGGCACTTCTTCACCGGTCGTATCTCCCTCAACTGAATGAACGCTGGAACTCCAACGAACGCCTGGAGTTCCTGGGCGACGCCGTTCTGAATTTTCTGGTCGCTGAGCACCTTCATTCCACCAACCCGGATATGGAGGAGGGCGATCTGACCAAACTGCGTTCGCGGCTCGTGAACCGGAAGATTCTCGCGCAGGCCTCCCGGGATCTTCAGCTGGCCGATTTCCTGCTCCTAAGCGCCAGCGCGGCGCAATCGCTGGATCACGGATCGGAATCGATCCTCTCAGACGCATTCGAGGCCATCATCGGGGCTCTGTATCTCGACGGCGGGATCGAGGGGGCACGGGCCTTTGTCGAACGGACTCTGCTTGGATCGCAGACGCTCAAGGAAGCCCTGACCGATGACAATTACAAGAGTGCTCTCCTCGAGTACGCCCAGGCAGAAGGGCTCGGCATCCCGCGCTATGTGATCCTCCGTGAAGAAGGGCCGGATCACGACCGCCGCTTTACAATCGAGGTGTTCGTGGGACAGGAGCGCTGCGGAGTGGGGTTTGGCAAGAGCAAAAAGGAGGCAGAACAGGCAGCGGCCGCCCGGGCGCTGGACCACTTTCAACCGAAGATGACCAAATCATGAACTCGACGATTTTCTCCACCAACGATTTCCAATCACGGCAGATCGGTCCGCAGGATTACGAGATCCCTTCCATGCTCGAAGCCCTTGGCGTAGGCTCCCTGGAGGAACTGGTCGATCAGACGGTGCCGCCATCCATACGCCTGAAGGAACCCCTGCAACTGCGCGGACCAATGAGCGAACATGAGTACCTGGAATGGATCAGGTCGGTGGCGCAGAAGAACAAGGTGCTGAAGTCCCTGATTGGCTGTGGATTCTACGGCACCGTCACCCCTTCCGTCATTCGCCGCAATATCTTTGAGAATCCCGGTTGGTACACGCAATACACCCCGTATCAGGCCGAGATCTCCCAGGGCAGGCTGGAGGCTCTTCTGAATTTCCAGACCATGGTCATCGATATGACCGGGATGGACGTTGCCAACGCATCGCTCCTGGACGAGGGGACGGCGGCGGCTGAGGCAATGGCCATGGCACACGCTTTGGTGGCGCGCGAGACCAACGGCACGCCCCGCAACAGGTTTTTTGTCTCCGAGGGAGTCTTCGCGCAGACCGTCGAGGTCATCCGTACCCGCGCCCTTCCGCTCGGACTGGAGGTCGTGGTGGGCAATCACGCCAGAGCGGACATCGACAATTCGTTCTTCGGTGTTCTTCTCCAGTATCCGGCGGAAACCGGAGAGGTGCACGATTATACGGATTTCATTTCCGCCGCGCATGAAGCAGGCGCCCTTGCCATCGTTGCAGCTGATCTGCTGAGTCTGGCCCTGCTGAGACCCCCGGGCGAGTTCGGGGCCGACATCGTGGTCGGCAATTCCCAGCGCTTCGGCGTGCCCATGGGCTTTGGGGGCCCCCATGCCGGCTATTTTGCGACCCGCAACGAATTCATCCGCAGCATGCCGGGCAGGATCATCGGCGTGTCCATCGATGCCAGGGGCAGGCGCGCCTACCGCATGACGCTTCAAACGCGGGAACAGCACATCCGCCGTGAGAAGGCAACATCGAACATCTGCACTGCACAGGCGCTTCTGGCCGTCATGGCAGGCATGTACGCCGTGTACCATGGGCCAGAGGGGATCAGACGGATCGCTTCGCGGGTGCATGCGTACGCAACAATTCTCGAGCAGGAACTGGCATCGCTCGGCTTCAAACAATTGAACAAGGTGTATTTCGATACCCTGAGGATCGAAACGAAGAACAGCGATGAAGTTCTCCGGAAGGCTGTTGAGGCGGGCTACAACCTTCGTCGAATTGATGCCGCGCACGTCGGCCTTTCGCTGGATGAGACCACCGGGCAGGATGATCTGGCCGCACTCACGGCAGTGTTTGCTTCCGTCGCGGGAAAGAAACCGGCGAAGATCGATTTCAAGAAACGCATGGCATCCGTTGACGTTTCGTTTCCGGCCGGATATGCGCGGACATCACCCTATCTCACCCACCCGGTGTTCTCCCGGCATCACTCGGAAACCCAAATGATGCGCTACATCAAGTGGCTGGAGAACAGGGATCTGTCCCTGATGCACGCAATGATTCCTCTGGGCTCGTGTACCATGAAGCTCAATGCCGCCACCGAACTCCTGCCGGTGAGCTGGCCGGAATTCGCGAACCTCCATCCGTTCGCGCCCGATGACCAGATCGAGGGTTACAAGATCGTCTTCCGAGAACTGGAGGAGGCGCTCTGCGCCATCACAGGGTTCGCGGGAGCATCGCTGCAGCCGAACTCGGGAGCGCAGGGCGAGTTCACCGGCCTCATGGTCATTCGCGCCTTTCACCAGGATCGTGGGAACCATGGACGTACGGTCGCGCTGATCCCCGCTTCGGCCCACGGAACGAATCCGGCGAGCGCAGTGATGGCAGGCATGAAGGTGGTTGTCGTCCGATGCGACGAGTCGGGCAACATCGATCTGGATGATCTGCGCGCCAAGGCAGAGGAGCACAGGGAACGACTCGCGGCGCTGATGGTGACGTATCCGTCCACCTACGGCATCTTTGAAGAAAGGATCCGGGAGATTTGTGACATTGTGCATCGAAACGGCGGGCTCGTGTATATGGACGGAGCGAACCTCAATGCCCAGGTTGGCCTCACAAGCCCCGCGGCCATTGGGGCCGATGTCTGTCACATCAATCTGCACAAGACCTTTGCCATACCGCACGGCGGAGGCGGACCGGGCATGGGTCCCATTTGTGTCACGAAAGACCTTGTTCCTTATCTGCCGGGCCACCGTGTGCGCGGATTGGGCGGACCGAAGTCGATTCCGGCTGTTGCCTCGACGCCGTGGGGAAGCGCGAGCATTCTGCTGATCTCCTACGCGTATATCCGATTGCTGGGCGGCGAGGGCCTCACCCAGGCGTCCCGCATGGCCATCCTGAACGCGAACTATCTGAAGACAAAACTCGAATCCCACTATCCCGCGTTGTACCAGGGGAAGAACGGCCGTGTGGGACACGAATTCATTCTGACGATGAAGCCCTTCAAGGAAGCAGGGATCGATGTGGAGGACGTCGCCAAGCGGCTGATGGATTACGGGTTTCACGCACCCACAGTGTCGTTTCCGGTACCCGGGGCGCTCATGATTGAACCCACGGAAAGCGAGCCAAAGACCGAACTGGACCGGTTTGTGGAAGCCATGCGCTCCATACGGGAAGAGATCCGGGAGATCATGGAGGGAAAGGCTGACAGGGAGGATAATCTTCTGAAAAACGCCCCTCACCCCGCGGAAGATGCCATGACAGATGCATGGACGCATCCGTACACACGGGAGCGAGCGTTTGCACCCCTGCCGGGCCTGAAGCAGTCGAAATTCTGGGTACCGGTGGGGCGCATCAACAACACGTACGGTGACAGGAACATCATGTGCGCCTGCCCGCCCATTGAGGAATACAGTACCGAGACAACCTGACCATGCTGAAGCCCGACATCTTCCTGATCAAACCCTCATGATGTGGGCCTTCATCTTAGGGTGACCAACAATGCCGGTCGAGGACGCCGCAACCATCGAGAAGATACTCCGGGACTCGAAAACCATCGCTCTCGTGGGGGCTTCGGAGAACCCCGCGCGGGATGCAAACCGCATCATGCGCTTCCTGCTGAACCGAGGCTATACCGTCCATCCGGTGAATCCCCGCTATCCCTCGGTTCTTGGAAAAACCTGTTATCCGGATCTGGTCTCCGTCCCCGACCCGATCGATATTGTGGATGTGTTCCGGCGGTCCGAGGCCGTCCCCGGGATCGTCGACGAGGCCATCAAGATCAAAGCAAAAGTGCTGTGGCTTCAACTTGACGTGGTCCATGAGGAAGCCGCCGCAACGGCCGAACAGCACGGAATGCAGGTTATCATGGATCGCTGTATTGCTGTGGAACACAGGAGACTGCTCTAGCAGGCTGTTGAAGAGAGCGCTTCTCAAGAAAGGGATTGAACCACCAAGACGCCCCCCCGACCGATCAGAATACGCATACAGGCCGGCGGACAAAGACCCAGAGAAAAGCAACGAAATTGAATAAAGAGACATACCTGGTGTCATTTTGTGTTCTTGGTGTCTTCGTGGTTTTTTTTAACACTCTGCTGAATCATCCGGGCCTTCTCGGGCCAGCCATCGATCATCGAATGTGAGACACCGGACTTCTTTCATACTCCTGGCGCTCCTGATTCCCGGGGCCTCTCTTCCCGCACAATCCCCCCCGAACGGAGACATCCAGATCGTGCGCTCGATCCGCATTGAAGGGAATGAGACGACGAAGGACTTCGTGATCACGCGCGAAATGAGTACCCGGCCAGGCGACACGCTCAATGCCGATCAGCTTTCGTACGATGAATCGAGGATTTACAGCCTCGGGTTGTTCAACCGGGTGACGATCGATCAAGCGATCGATGGGAAGTTCGCGGATCTGACCGTGCGCGTCCACGAGCGATGGTATCTCTATCCCTACCCCATCGTTGGGTTCAAGCACCGCGATTTCGACAATTTCTACTACGGGCTTGGCGTGGCTCATGTCAATTTTCGGGGAAGGAACGAGAAGCTCATCTTCCAGTTCGCCTTGGGATTCGACCGGTGGGTTCAGATGATTTATCAGACGCCCAACCTTATCGGTTACGACGATGTGTTCTTCCGTGTGTCGTTGTCCGCCGCCCGTGAGCAGAATCTCAGTCCCGACCGCGGCCTGTATCAACAACACACGCAAAGCATTCTGCTGACGCTCGGAAAGCGTTTCGGATTGTACTCGTTGCTCCAGACAAATGGAGGCTACGAGCTCTGGAAGGTTTCCGACGAGATTGCAGGAGGAACGTTGACTCCAGGCGGGCGCGATGAGTTCTTTTCTGCCGGTCTGAATTTCACGTATGATACTCGTGACATCCGTGAGTATCCCACGAAGGGGGCGATGATTTACTTGAACACGATGAAGTACGGATTCGGCGGCTCGGCAGTCGATTTCTTCCGCTACGGCGCCGATGCGAGCCTCTTCGTCCCTCTGCCGTCCGGGCTCATTCTTGCCGCCCGCGGCCACGGCCAGTTTTCTTCCGGTGGACCCGTGCCGGCGTACCGGTATGTCTATTTCGGCTACCGCGAACGCATCCGCGGATATTTTCACAGGGTGCTGGAAGGGGAGAATCTCCTTGGGGCCAATCTTGAGCTCCGCGTGCCGATTCTCTCCCCGCGCTATGCGGCGGTCGACTGGTCGCCCCTGCCGGAGTTCAGTCTCTTGCGCTATGGCCTGTATGTCGCCGTATTTGCGGATGCCGGAAAGCGTTGGTTCCGGAGCGAGACGTACGGTGGACGGCATTGGTACTCCGGATTCGGCGCCGGCCTGCATATTCTCTTGCCGTACAGCCTCATCGTCCGCACGGAGATGGCGATGAATCCCGAGGGGCGGGCGGAAGCCATTCTGGATGTGGGAGTATCGTTTTAATGGATTTCTTTCTCGTTCGTCCGGATCAGATTCACGGGAATGTGATTATCTTGGAAGGCGAGGAGTATAAACATCTGAGCCGTGTGCTCCGGAAGAAGGCGGGCGATCATGTGTTTGTGACAGACGGAAAGGGAACGATGTATGATGTGATCATCCGGTCTTTCTCGCGCTCCGCCGCCGAGTGCACAATCGTGGCCGCGCACGAACGTTGGAACGAACCGCGCATTGAAGTGACCATTGCCGTTTCGCTTCTTCGGAATCCCTCGCGATTCGACACGATGATCGAGAAAACGACCGAGTTGGGTGTGACCACCATCATTCCCCTGCTGTGCGAGCGAACCATTCCAAAGCACGAAAAACACGCCCGTTTGGAGAGAATTGCGGTTTCCGCCCTGAAACAATGTGGTCGAAGCATCTTGCCTACCATCTTTGTTCTCACGAAATTTGATACGCTTGTCCGGAGTGCAGACCGGTTTTCCTTGAAGCTTGTGGCGCATGAGCAGACTGAGCAATCGCAGTTTCTCGGATCGCTCCTCCGGCATCATAAGGATGCGAGGTCTGTTTTGCTTGTCGTGGGGCCTGAGGGTGGATTGACTCCCGAAGAGATCGAGTTGGCGGCGGGAAACGGATTCATTCCGGTCTCTCTCGGTCCGCGGCGGCTGCGCTCGGAAACTGCGGCGATCTCGGGCGTGAGCTGGATTGTGGGGGGGATGTGAGGGACAAACTGGCAATTCTGAAATTGGAAATTGAGAATCTTCCCAAGGGTGTAACTTGAAAATCATTATCATGGGCGTTGGAGAGGTGGGGCTTCATCTGGCAAGGCTTCTGTCAGTCGAGGGGAACGACATCGTTGTCATTGACCGCGACGCGGACAGGCTTGCCCGCGTGAGAGAAGGTCTGGACGTCATGACCGTTCAGGGAAACGGCGCGAAGTCCAGCGTCCTGAGGGAAGCCGGCGTGGCCAATGCGGACATGATGATTGCGGTGACATCGCTCGACACCGTGAATTTCACTGCCTGCATGCTGGCGGGATCGCTTGGGGCAAAGAAGAAGATCGTCCGGCTGGACGAGCCCGAAGAGGTGTTAGGGGACGACGTTGCGAAAAAGGCGCAAGAGCTTGGATTTGATCTGGTGATTTCGCCCGACGTGCTCGCGGCGCGTGAGATTGTGCGTTTGATCCGCCGGTCTGCCGCGACCGATGTGCTGGAGTTCGCGGACGGAAGAATCCAGATTCTTGGCCTGAAGCTGGACCTGGACAGTCCGCTGATCAACAAGAAGCTGAAGGATGTGACGACGGAGTATCCGGAGCTTCCGTTCCGGGCCGTGGCGATCAGCCGCGGGATCCGGACAATCATTCCAACGGGCGACGATGTGTTCCGGCGGGGGGATCAGATCTTCGTCATATCCAAATCCGAGGCCGTTCCCGAAATGATCAAGCTGTCGGGCAAGGAGTCGGTACGGTTTGAGAACATCATGATCCTCGGGGGAAAGGGAATCGGCTTGCGCGTGGCTGAGGAGCTGCAGGATGACGTTTCCGTCAAGCTCATCGAATCCAGCAAAGGAGAGGCTGTGAAGCTCGCAAATGTTCTTGACAAAGCGATGGTCATACGCGGAGAGGGGAAGGATCTGGATCTGCTGGCCGCCGAGGGCATTGTGGACATGGATGCCTACATTGCGGTCACGAAGGATGAGGAAGACAACATCATCTCATGCCTGATGGCGAAGCATCTCGGCGTGAAGAAGACCATTGCGCACGTTGAAAAGCTTGATTACATCCCTCTGGCAAACACCATTGGCATCGATGCGCTGGTGAACAAGAAGCTCTCTGCGGCAAACGAGATTCTGAAATTCGTGCGAAGAGGCCAGATTGTTTCCGTTGCGACACTCCACGGTGTTGATGCCGAGGTCATTGAGATGGTTGCCCAAAAGGGCTCCTCGGTTACGAAAAAACCCTTGCGTGATCTCAAATTTCCCGATGGCGCGATCATCGGCTGCGTCATACACAACGGGACGGTGACCATCCCTGTCGGATCGTCCCGCATTCTGCCGCAGGATCGCGTCGTCGTATTCACCCTTCCTACCGCTCTCCGTGACGTGGAGAAGTTTTTCAGCTAACCAATGCTGACCGTCATCTTCAGACCGTCCATATCTTTATGCGAATCCTCCCCGTTGTCGGTGTCCTCGGATTTCTGATTCTTGCGACCGGCATTGCAATGGCCTCCTGCATTCCCGTAGCCCTGTACTATGGGGAAGGGGACCTTCAGGCCCTTCTGGTTTCCGTTCTTGTAACTCTTGGGACCGGGACCCTCTTGACCGTGTTCATCCGGAGATTTCAGAAGGAGGAACTAAGGGCGCGTGAAGGCTTCGCAATTGTCACCCTCTCATGGATCATCATCCCGTTGTTTGGCAGCCTTCCATTCCTCCTGACAGGATCGACTTCGTCATTGACCGATGCCTATTTTGAGAGCGTGTCGGGCTTTACGACGACGGGGGCTTCCATTTTCACAGATGTCGAGTCGCTCACAAAGTCGATTCTGTTCTGGAGAGCGTTGACCCATTGGATGGGGGGAATGGGAATCATCGTTCTCTCCCTGGCAATCCTCCCCTTGCTGGGAATCGGCGGAATGCAGTTGTTCCGGGCCGAGGTTGCCGGACCGACGAAGGATAAACTGACTCCCCGCGTTGCCGAAACAGCACGCCTTTTATGGGGGATCTATGTTCTTCTCACCATCCTCCAAACAGGATTCCTCATGGCAGGCGGGATGTCGCTGTTTGACGCGATCTGCCACTCCTTTGCAACAATTTCGACCGGCGGATTCTCCACAAGGAATGCAAGCATTGCGGCGTTTGACTCGCCTTTCGTGGATGCCGTGGTGACGTTCTTTATGTTTGTCGGCGGCACCAGCTTCGCCCTCCACTATCGGGCAATTCGCGGCCGATGGGAGTATTTTCGTGACCAGGAATTCCGTTTTTTTGTCATCACCTTTCTCGTTGCCGTTGCCGTCGTTATGACGGTGCTCGTCCCGCAGGAGTATGATGGCGACCTGGTCCAGGGATTCCGATTCGCTGCATTTAACGTGATGACAGTCATGTCCTGTACGGGATTTGCGACGGCGGACTTTGCTGTTTGGGCCCCCCTGGCTCAGGTTGTTCTCCTCTTCCTGATGTTTCCAGGAGCGTGTTCGGGGTCGACGGGTGGCGGAATGAAAAACGTGAGGGTGCTGTTGCTTCTCAAGGCTGGAGCGATTGAGCTCAAGCGGTTGCTCCATCCCAGTGTCGTGGTCCCCATTCAATTGAACAAGAAGCCGGTGGAACAGGAGACGATGTTCACGATAGCAGGCTTCATTATTCTCTACCTCGTGACATTTTCCACGGCTACCATTCTGCTGACCGCGATGGGTCCGGACATGGTGACCGCGATGAGCGCAGTAGCCGCTTCCATGGCCAATATTGGCCCGGGGCTAGGGACGGTTGGACCGATGGCGAACTATGCTGGTTTGAGCGACCCTGCAAAATGGTTGCTGGATGCCTGTATGATCCTTGGCCGACTTGAGCTCTTTACCGTGTTTGTTCTCTTCAGCCGGACGTTCTGGCGGACCTAGCTCAACACGGTTTCCACCCGTTTCCGGAGACCGTCTGCCAGCACTTCCACATTCGTGGCAATGGCGTCCATGAGCGCCCGCGTTTCCGCCACAAACTGACCGTCTTTAAGGGTTGCCAGATTGATCCTCACGTTCAGCGCCGCCCCCTCGCACGCCGCTCTCAGCATCAGGCCCGCCACGCCGGCGTCGGAGATCGAATTCACGTTTCCCTTCTCTGCCACAGATTTCGCCAGCGTCAACGCACGTTCGGCAAGCTTCATCACTTCCAAAGGCACCAGGGTCGCCTGCTTCGTCGCCTCCTGAATCGCCGTACTGCGCCTCTCTTTCTCTGCCTCCGTGGTACGCGGCATGCCGAACGCCTCCATTACGCGGTTGAACGCCTCGGTGTCCTGATCGATCAGGCTTGTCAGTCGTGCCTTGAGCTCGTCTGCCTGGCCCAGAAGACCGATCATTTCAGCCTGGACATCTTCGTATTTCTTTTTTCCGATGGTTAGATGACATACCATCGCAGTGAGCGCAGCGCCAAGCGCTCCCGCAAGCGCCGACACGCTTCCTCCACCTGGCGCCGGGGAGTCGGAAGCAACGCTATCGATGAAATCGCTGACAGTCTTCAGGGCAAGCATGGGCATCCTCGGGAATGGCAATCGGTTCAAGTCATAATCTTCCAAGTTCAACCAGCCTTTTCACCTCGAACCTTGAACTGTGAACCTCAAACTCTGAAACCTTAAACCTGTTCTTCAATGATCTTCTTTTTCGGATCGAACTTCTCCAACCGGCTCAATCCAAGCTTCTCAATCGCAACTTCGATCAGCCTTCTTTCCTCCTGTTCATCGGGCGCGTAAAAACGTCCGGCGGCAAGAAGCGCTTCCTTCGGTGTCAATCCGACAATTTCACTTCCCGTGGCCTCAACACCAAGGGTCTTCGCCTGCTTTCGCACCTCTTCGAACGCAACGTGGGGAGGTGTGACCTCAAAATCGACAAGATTGATCGACACCTGCGCGATATTGAATCTCTCCAGAAACACCCCCATGGCCTTGACCGCCTTGAGCGTGCCGGGAATCTTCACGGTCCGTCCTTGTTCATCTTTCACGGTGTTGCCCTCGGCGTCTTTCTTGGGTCGTCCCGCTTCGCGGATCCGCAACGCGATCTCGTGTGCGATCTTCGGGTCGGGGGTGTTCAAGTTCACGTTGTATGCGATAAGGAATTTCCGTGCTCCCGTGACCGTGGCTCCGGATTTCGCATTAAACGTCGCTGTCCCAAAGTCGGGTTTCCAGACCGGATCGGCCAGTTTTTCCTTCAACCCCTCATATTCTCCCTTCCGGATGTCGGCAAGATTGCGACGCTCCGGACGCGACGCCGCGTATTCGTACAGATACACCGGAATCGCGAGTTCGCGGGCAACGCGTTCGCCGTACCTGCGCGCCAGGACGACACAGTCCTCCATGGAAACGCCGGAAATCGGAATAAACGGAACGACATCCGTGGCTCCTATTCTGGGATGTTCACCCTTGTGGGCCGTCATGTCAATGAGCTCCGATGCCGTCTTTGTGGCGCGGAACGCGGCTTCCACGATGCCGTCGGGAGATCCTACAAACGTGACCACACAGCGATTGTAATCCTTGTCGGGTTCGATGCCGAGCAGTTTCACGCCGGCCACGGCGCGGACCGCCTCACCAAGGGCATCAATTGTCGCCTGATTCCTGCCTTCGCTGAAATTGGGTACGCATTCGACCAATGGCTTCATCAGAATTCGAGAATGACTCCGTGCTTGACAATGAGCGAAACGTGGTTGGTGCCGAAGTGATACGCAAGATAACGATAATTCGGCACATCATACAAAACAATATCGGCCTTCTTCCCGGTCTCAATACTGCCGTAATCCTGTGACAGGTTCAGAGCCGCCGCGGCGTTAAGGGTCGATGCCGTGATGGCCTCCTCGGGTGTCATGCCCATGTGCGTGCAGGCAATGGTCATCATCAGCGGCATGTTGAAGGACATGCAGGAGCCTGGGTTGAAGTCGCTCGCGATGGCCACGGGAACGCCTGCATCGATCAATTTCCTGGCAGGCGCGTAGCCGTGATTAAGGAAGAACGAGACACCCGGGAGCAGTGTGGCGACAACTCCCGCGCTCTTCAGGAGGCCGATCGACGCGTCGTCGATATGCTCCAGGTGGTCTGCGGAAACGGCGCGCAGCCCGGCGGCAAGCGCCGATCCTCCGGACGGCGCCAGCTCTTCAGCATGAACCTTGATGCCGAGGCCCAGTTCGCGGGCTTTTTCAAGAATGCGCCGCGATTGGTCCACGGAGAAATAGCCCGTGTCGCAGAAGACGTCGCAAAATTGCGCCAGGCTCCGTTTCCCGATGTACGGAAGCATGCGGTCGCAAATGAGGTCGATGTAGGCTTCCCGCGAATTGCGAAATTCCGGGGGGAACGCATGCGCGCCGAGAAACGTGGCAACGATGGTGGAGTACTGTTCCCTGGCGAGTTCCTGAATGCATTCAAGCATCTTGATCTCGGATTCCTCGTCAAGCCCATAACCGGACTTAATCTCGACGGTCGTGGTGCCGTGCTGTAACATGGCGTCGAGGCGCCGGCGCGCGAGTTGCTTGAGCTCGCGCTTTGAGGCATGCCGCGTGTCCCTCACCGTGCTGAGGATTCCACCGCCCTGCTCGGCAATCTGTTGATAGGTTTTCCCCCCGGCCCGCATCGCGAATTCGTCCTCGCGGCTTCCCGCAAACACAAGGTGGGTGTGAGAATCGACAAACCCCGGCAGGGCAATCTTTTTGGAAGCATCGACCACGGTCACGTCCTCATTGAGCTTCGGGGATTTGTCGTTTGGCCCGCCAATCCAGCGAAACACCCCGTCCTCCATCAGAACAGACGCGTTTTCAATCACACCGAGATCGCTCATTTCCCCGGCCGTCTTCACACGTGCTCCGTTGCTCCGGACAGTCACGAGTTGAGCGATATTTTTAAGCATCAGTTGGTGCATGAGGAATCCTTGCTTCAAGTGTGAAGTACGCCCCCGTCATGCCAAGGTTCGACAGGAGGTCATCTGCGGCCCGAAGCAGACGGAGCGTGGCAGGCCGCATGCGACGGGGAATCCTGAGCTTTGGGGCCAGAAAGAACCAGAAGGGAAGCATTGTTTCATACTCCGTGACAACGAACATCGTGTGGAGAAGACGCGGCAGTGACGATTGGGAGATCTCCTCGAAGGGAGACTCCGGATGGAGGCTGGACGCGTTGCCCAACACAATCGCCGACCGCTTTTCGTGTTCGTTGGCGAGAAAGCCTTTCAGCCGTTTTCTCAGCTTCCACTTTTCCCGGTAGGGCTTGTAGGTTGGAAGCAGGGCATAGAGTGCCGCGGCAAACACTTTCCGTGCTGTGCTCATTCCACAATAATCCATCACGAGGAAGATACCGTCGGGCCGGAGAGCCGAACGAACCTGGAGAAACAGATGTTCGAGGTTGAACACATGGTGAAGGGCATCATGGGCAAGGATGCACGAATAGCGATGGCGGTCAAGCGTCAGGCTGTTCAAGTCTCCTGCCCGAAACACCACGCGGTCGTTTAATCCCCGTTCCGTGGCAGCGTCGGTTGCTCTTTGGATGCGCGCAGGGCTCAGGTCGATTCCGGTCACCATGCACCCGCGTCGGGCAAGCTCCAATGCGAGGGTACCTTCGCCGCATCCAAGCTCGAGCACGTCGGGCCCGCACGCTGCGGCACGCTCCATGAACGCGCGATACGCTGGTCCGAAAAAAAGCTCAAAAAGTTCGGGGTCATGCCAGATCTGGGGCGATGCGGGATCATGTCGAACGCGGTCCCAAAATGTGCGTTCCTGCTGAAGATACTGATCAAATCGCGGCTCGCTCGAGACCGGCGTGATGGTCGCTTCGCCCCTCGCATACCCCTGGCAGGTCACGACAGGAAGCGTTGGGTATTTAGGGAAGACGGGATCCTTTTCGGAGAGGCGACACAGGATGAACGTCGTCCCGCGGCCTGAACGAATTCTGCGCGCATGAAGGCACGTTGCGCAAAGTCCCCGGGAAAAAACTTGTTCCTGTCGACCCTCGCGCAACTCAGCGACCGTTCATCATCGGGATTTTCAGATCCCAGCGCCGGGCGTTGTCCCGCGCGCGCTCGTACCCCGCGTCCGCGTGCCGAAGGATACCCATGCCCGGATCGTACGTGAGGACCCGGTGAATCCGGTCTTCAGCGGCCTTGGTGCCGTCGCAGACCACCACCATCCCCGCGTGGATCGAAAGCCCGATCCCCACCCCGCCGCCATGATGCACACTCACCCAGCTCGCCCCGCCCACGGCGTTGAGCAGCGCATTCAGGATCGGCCAGTCGGCGATCGCATCGCTCCCGTCTTTCATTCCTTCCGTCTCCCTGTTGGGCGATGCCACACTTCCGCAGTCGAGATGATCGCGTCCGATCACAATCGGCGCGCTGACCTCGCCACGCGCCACCAGGTCGTTGAAAATCTTGCCCATCCGGGCACGCTCACCATATCCCAGCCAGCAAATGCGTGCCGGGAGCCCCTGGAAGGCCACCTGTGATTGTGCCTTCTCGATCCACGTGCAGAGCGCCTTGTTGTCAGGAAAGGTCTCCATGACCGCCCGGTCGGTGCGGTGGATATCCTCCGGGTCACCGGAGAGAGCGACCCAGCGGAACGGACCCTTGCCGTCGCAGAAGAGCGGACGGATGAATTCGGGGACAAAGCCCGGAATCGCGAAAGCGTTTTTAACGCCCGCTGCCTGAGCCTCGCCGCGAATATTGTTGCCGTAGTCGAACACGACGGCCCCCTTTTTCTGGAGCCGAAGGAGCCCGCGAACATGATTGACGATGGACGTACGTGCCAGCTCTACGTAACGCTTCGGGTTCTTCTTTCGCAACTCAAGCGCCTTTTCATACGGCATCCCGGCCGGGACATATCCGTTCAGCGTGTCATGGGCCGATGTCTGGTCGGTCACAATATCCGGAATGAATCTGCCTGCGGCAATTCGTGGAATGATTTCCGCCGCATTGCCCACAAGGCCGATGGAAAGGGGAAGCCTCTTTGCACAAGCGGCGCGGATCTGACCCAGAGCATCATCCAGGTCCTCGGTCATCGTGTCCAGATAGCTCGTCTCAAGGCGCCGCCGGATCCGGTGACGATCGACCTCAACCACCAGACACGCGGCTCCGTTCATCGTTGCGGCGAGCGGTTGGGCGCCGCCCATTCCGCCGAGTCCGGCTGTCAGAAGAAACTTGCCCGCCAGGGACCCCCTGAAATGCTTTTGGGCCGCTGCGGCAAACGTTTCATACGTACCCTGGAGTATGCCCTGGGTGCCGATGTAGATCCAACTCCCTGCGGTCATCTGCCCAAACATCGTCAGGCCGAGTCCCTCGAGTCTCCGGAATTCATCCCAGGTGGCCCACTTGGGGACAAGCATTGCGTTGCTGATCAACACGCGGGGGGCGTTCACGTGGGTACGGAAAATACCGACGGGCTTGCCTGACTGCACGAGGAGCGTTTCATCGTTGTCCAGACGCTGGAGGCTCGCAACGATGGCGTCATAGCATTCCCAGTTGCGCGCAGCCTTTCCGGTCCCGCCATAGACGATCAACTCCCCCGGCTTTTCGGCCACCGCCGGATCGAGATTGTTCATCAGCATTCGGAGGGCGGCCTCCTGGATCCATCCGCGACAATGCAACTGTGTTCCGCGCGGGGCATGAATGAGACGTTGGGGTTTTCTTCGCATGGACTCTGTCGTAGAAGGTTTCAGGTTCCAGGTTTGACGTTTCAGTTCCTCTTTCAAGAGCAACCTGAAACTTGAAAGCTATTTAAACGCGATCGCTGCGATCTCGATAATCGCGCCTCGCGGCAGATTGGAGACTTCCACGGTGGTCCGGGCCGGATAGCCGGATTCCGGGAAATAGCCGCCGTAAGTCAGATTCATATCCTGAAAGTCGTTGATGTCCTTCAGGTAAATCGTGCACTGAACCACATGGCTCGAGTCGTAGCCGGCCTTCTGGAGGATTGCATTGAGATTCCTCAGCGCCTGAGTGGTTTGGGTTTTGATGTCCCGGCCGGCAAGCGCCTGGGTCTCAGGGTCGAGCCCGATCTGTCCCGAAACGAAGAGAAAGGGACCCACCTGAACGGCAGGCGAATAGGGGCCAATCGGGGTTCCCTCTTGAATAATAGTCTTCTGCGCGGCACGTGATACTTCGTCTCTCACCAGTGCGCGAACATCCTCTTCAGATGGTCCACATCCAAGCAGCAAAAGGAGCACAACGATAAGCAGGGATTTCATTTTCAGATCCTTCGGGAAATATGTTCAGTGTCTACAGCTTGTATCCGATTTTTCGCAGGAGGTCCTTCCGCGCAGCGATGTCCTTTTCCGTCTCAATTCCCTTGCTCCTGATTCCATCCACCACCCCCAGAATTCCGCGTCCCTTATCCGTTTCACCCACGACTACCTCCACCGGATTTGCCGTTGCACAATAGATATGGCAGACTTCCGGAACCTGCTTGATGGCATTCAGAATGCTGATCGGGAAGCCGTTCTCCATAAAGATCAGAAAACAATGCCCGCAGGAAAGGGTAAGAGCGTTGGACGTGGCGAGGTCGATAAGGGCCTGATCGTTTCCCGCCCAGCGGACGAGCGCGGGTCCTGAGGCCTCGCAGAACGCCAGACCGAACCTCATGGCGGGATTAGTCTGTACCACGGCCTCGTACAGGTCCTCCACGGACTTGATAAAGTGGGTCTGGCCGATGATGACGTTCGTGGATTCCGGTTTCTGGACGGGGATCGTAAGAAGGTTCATGCGGGTACTCCGGAGAGCAGATGAGGAAACATAGCCACTTATTGGAACAAAGTCATCAGAGAAAGGAGGGAAGAATAAGGTTCGAATCCTGCAAAATCTACCGCAAGAACTCCATCTGGGCAACCGTGACCAGCCACGAAAGCACAGCATGGCCTTTTTTCACGGGGAATTCTGTTTCGACCCGGGCAAGAGATGCCTTTCGCATTTCCACGCGAAAATGATCGTCACCTCCCGTCAAAACGGAAATGGCACTGCTAAGCTGGGGCTCATGTCCGACCAGCAGGAGGGCGTGCGAGCGCTGTCCGTTGATGAATCCGAGCAGTTCGCGGACGGAGGCACCGGCGGTGAGTGTGTCCGTGGTGATGACGGCAGGCAGGTTCAGAGCGTCTCGTATGATCTCGGCCGTGTCGCGTGCGCGCACGAGGGGGCTGGAGAGGATGAGATCGAGTTCGTGTCGCGACCCGCGGAGAAATCGCGCAACGGTCTGGATCTGCCTCTTGCCTGCCTCGCTTAGCGGCCGTTGGGTGTCATGAAAATGCGGGGATTCGACCGCGTCCCCGTGCCGGAGAAAGTAAAGGGGCATTAAGAATTGAAGATTGAAAATGAAGATTGAAGATTAAAAATGGGGCACAGCAGTCATTCCTTCGCGAGATTGTATTGCTGGATTTTCGTGTAAAGCGTTTTGAGACTTATGCCCAGGATTTTGGCCGCTACGTTCTTGTTCCAGCTCACGCTGTCCAGCACGCCTTTCATGTGTGCCTTTTCCACATCGCGGAACGGCACGGCGGAGCCGATCAGAGAATCGCGCCTCTGTTCCTGCGGGTGCATGCCGATGGGCAGGGCGAGATCGTCGCGTTTGATCGTGGGGCCCTGGGACAGGATGGCGGCTCGTTCGATCACATTCTCCAGCTCGCGCACGTTCCCGGGCCATGGATAGGCCATCAGAACTTCAAGCGCCTTCGGATCGAGGGTTTTCGGCTCCCTGTTGCGAAACCTGGATTTCAGGAAATGATCGACGAGAAGCGGGATGTCCTCTTTGCGGTCCTTGAGGGGAGGAAGGGTCAGCGTGATGACGTTGATCCTGTACAGAAGATCTTCGCGAAACCGGCCGGCCGCGACTTCCTGGCGCAGATCCTTGTTGGTCGCGGATATGACCCTCACATCAGCTTTGAGGTTTTTGTTTCCGCCGACGCGCCGGAATTCCCCGGTCTGCAGAAACCGCAGGAGCTTTGGCTGAAGCACGAGGCTGATCTCACCGATCTCGTCGAGAAAGAGCGTGCCTCCGGCGGCAATCTCCACAAGACCCTGCCTCGCGGTCTGGGCGTCCGTGAACGCTCCCTTCTCGTGGCCGAACATCTCGCTTTCGAGAAGCGCTTCAGGGATCGAAGAGCAGTTCAGCGCAGTGAAGGGTTTGTCTTTTCGCAGGCTGTTGGCATGGATGAAATGCGCGACCAGCTCCTTCCCCGTTCCGCTTGCTCCCTGGATCAACACGGCCGAGTCGGTGGGAGCCACCTTGTGGGCCACCTTGAGCATCTCGAGGAGCTTTGGACTGCGCCCCACCATCTGCGCCGACGCCGCGTATCGGGACAGTTCCGACTTCAGAGCTTTGTTCTCAAGCACGAGGCGCCGGCGTTCAAGGGCGTTGTCGATGACCGTCAGCAGTTCTTCCGTGGAGTACGGCTTCGAGAGGTAGTTGGTCGCTCCCAGCTTCATGCACTCCACGGCGATCTTCAGCTCGTTCACGCCGGTCACCATGATTACCGGGAGGTCGAGAAACTGGTCGCGAATATACTTCAGAACTTCGATACCATCGACACGGGGCATCCGGACATCGAGGAGGGCGAGATCGAACGTGGAGGACTGCAGAAGGTTGATTGCTTCGACTCCGTCGGAAGCGGTGCGAAGCGAGTATCCCTCCGCCGTCAGGATGGTTTGCAATACATCAAGGAAATGTTCCTCGTCGTCGACGGCGAGGACGGAAATTGCGCGGGAACTCATGCTTTGATGATTCCGTAAGTGCATCCCCGGCGGGATCAGCGCACGGGGAGGGCGAAGAAGAACGTGGCTCCCTTCCCCGGCTCGGATTCGACCCAGATCTTTCCGTTGTGGGCTTCCACAATGCGCTGACAGATGATCAGGCCCAGTCCGGTGGTCTTTTGCTTGTTTTCCTTGCCGGACACGACTTCGCGGTACCGGTCGAAGATCAGCGGCAGTTCCTCCTTCGGAATTCCCTGTCCGCTGTTGAAGACCGACACCATGATGAACTGGGAAGGCTGCTGGCCCTCTTCCAGGACGAGCTGGACCGAGCGAACCTGAACGACGATGGCTCCGTGTTGGGGAGTGTACTTGATGGCATTGCTCAGGAAATTCTGCAACACCTGCTCGATCTTTTCCGAATCGTACTCCAGAGGCGGAAGATCCGGCTGAATGGAATGTTCGAGGGTGATTTTGTTGGACTTGATGGGGATCTGGAATTCGTGGATCGTCTTTGTGACTGTGTCGGCAACATTGCCGATTCCCTTGTTGAGCCGCACACGTCCGCCCTCGAGTTTCGTCAGATCCATCATGTCGTTCAGCAGGAGAATCACCTTGTCGATCGAATTCGTCATGTAGCCAAGGAGTTCCTTCTGGTGGTCTCCGATCGCACCGGCCATTCCCTTCAGGAGGTACCCGATGCTCTGCTTCAGGCCTGCGATAGGATTATGGAGGTCGTACAGCAGGCGTGCAGTGTGTTCGGATTGCAGGCGGCGGATCCGGTCCTCGGCGTCGCGCTTCTTGAGGAGCGCACGCAGCTGTGGAACAAGTTGATCCATGTCGAGCGGCTTCGTGAGGTATTCCCGGGCACCGAGCTTCATGGCTTCCACAGCCATGGTCACGTCGCTCATGCCCGTCATCATCACGACTTCGGTGGCCATGGAATTCTTCTTGATGTACCGAAGCACTTCGAGCCCGTTCGCCCCCGGCATCTTGATGTCCAGAAGTGCGATGTCGTAATCGTTCGCCTGTACCTTCTTGATGGCTTCGGATCCGTCAGGGGCCTCCTCCACCACAAACCCTTCATCGGTGAGCCAGGCGGCTATGGTGGATCGGAGGCCGTCCTCGTCGTCGGCGATCAATACGCGTATTTTGTCTTCATCCATGATGACTTGCAGATGCGGGCCTTCGGGCAGCGGGGAAGGCTCATGTCACGCGATGCTGGGAGGGAAGAATGCGTGGCATGATAACCAGATTCGCCAAGAAAGTCAATGAGGAAGTCTCAGGAGCCGGCTTGAATTTCTGAAAAGCCCCTGCTACATTATGTGCTCTATTCTGCAATGAAATCCTACCCGCTCGATGGCATCTCACTCAGCATCCCCGCAGTGTACGACATTGCCGTGCATCAGGCGCTAGTTCGTCTTCCCCCTTCCGCGCGCCGTCGGATGCAGTTCGCACGCAGCGTTGTCGAACGCTGGGTGCGCTCCGGTGAAACGGTGTATGGTGTAACAACGGGGTTCGGAGAATTCAGCTCTGTGCGCATCGGGACCGCTGACCTCGAACAGCTCCAGGAGAACCTCATTGTCAGCCACTCTGCGGGAGCCGGCGATCCTCTGCCGCCCGAGGTGGTGCGCGCCATGATGGCTCTTCGCGTGAATGCGCTCGCCGGCGGCCATTCCGGCATCAGGCCCGAAACGGTCGATCTGTTGGTGGCGATGCTGAACCGGAATATCGTTCCGTACGTCCCGTCACAGGGTTCGGTGGGATCAAGCGGTGATCTCGTACAGCTGTCCCATCTGGTTCTGGCCATGATCGGCAAGGGCCGGATCATGCTGCTGAACAAGGGGGGCGTGAAGACGGCTCCCGCTCGAAGCGTTCTGAAACGCGCGAGGCTCGCGCCCGCAAGGCTCACGGCCAAGGAGGGGTTGGCGCTGATCAACGGCACGCAGATGATGACTGCCTATACGGCCCTGGCCGCCCACGAGGCACGGCGGCTCATGACGATAGCGGACATTGCCGCAGCCATGAGCACCGAAGCCCTGCGCGGAAGCGACACGCCGTTCGACGACAGGATTCATCGCCTTCGTCCGCACCCCGGCCAGCGCCTGACGGCCCGCAACATGCGAACGTTGATGAGGGGAAGCGAGATCAGAGAGTCGCACAGGCATGATGATCTGCGCGTGCAGGATGCGTATTCGATACGATGCGTGCCGCAGGTGCATGGGGCTTCCCGGGACGCGCTCGCCTACGTGGAACGCGTGATTTCAACAGAAATTAATTCCGCAACCGACAATCCTCTTATTTTTCCGCGCCAGGGTGTGCACCTGGAGGGAGGCAACTTCCACGGACAGCCCGTCGCCCTTGCGGCGGATTTCCTGGCGATCGCGCTCGCCGAGCTTGCAAACATCTCCGAGCGCAGGATTGAACGGCTTGTCAACGGCTCTCTCAGCGGCCTCCCGAAGTTTCTGACGCCGAACGGGGGATTGCACTCAGGACTGATGATCGCCCAGTACACCGCGGCATCCCTCGTATCGGAGAACAAAGTGCTCTGCCATCCTGGGAGCGTGGATTCCATCCCGACATCGGCCAACCAGGAAGATCACAACAGCATGGGGTCCATCAGCGCCCAAAAGGCCTGGCGGGTGCTGAGAAACACGCAAACGGTCCTTGCCATCGAACTCTTGTGTGCCGCGCAAGGTCTGGATTTCGCGCGGACCTACAAGGGTTCGGCCCCCCTGAACGCCGGCAAGGGTGTTGAGGCCGCCTACCGGGTTGTTCGGTCGGTCGCAAGACCGGTCGTCAGGGATCGCGTTCTGCACGACGACATCGAATGTCTTCAGGCCCTTACCAGGTCGGACAAGCTCATCACCGCCGTTGAACGAGTCACAGGAATTCTGCAATGAAGCTCTCCCATGCTTTGATCAAATCCCTGCCGAAGGTCCTCTTGCATGACCATCTGGACGGGGGCGTCCGGCCGAAAACGGTCATCGAGCTGGCGAAGGAAACCGGCTACGACAAGCTGCCGACCACAAACCCGGCCCAACTGGCGGAGTGGTTCCATCGGGGGGCAACGCGCGGCAGTCTTCCGCTGTTTCTCGAAGGATTCGAACACACGTGCGGTGTCATGCAGACTGAAGACGCTCTCGAACGCGTCGCGTACGAAATGATGGAGGACATGAGGAAAGATGGGGTCGTGTATGTTGAGACCCGGTTCGCGCCGGTGTTTCATCAACAGAAGGGTCTTCATCTCGAAACCGTCGTCAAAGCGGTGTTGAGAGGCCTGGACAGGGGAAAGAAGGACTTTGGCGTGGAGTACGGGCTGATCCTCTGCGCGATGCGGAACATGAAACCCGCGATTTCCATGGAAATCGCGGAACTGGCGGTGGATTTTCGCCAGCAGGGCGTCGTGGGATTTGACCTTGCCGGAGAAGAGGGTGGCTATCCCCCCAAGAAACATGTGGACGCGTTTCACTTCATTCAACGCGAGAACTTCAATATCACCATCCATGCAGGGGAGGCCTTCGGCAAGGAGTCCATCTGGCAGGCGATCCAGTGGTGTGGAGCCCACCGCATCGGCCACGCCACCCGGCTGATCGAAGATATGAAGGTGAAGAACGGCACGGTTCAGAGCATGGGAACCCTCGCACAATACGTCCTCGACAAGCGCATTCCGCTGGAGATCTGTCTGACCAGCAACGTACACACGGGCGCGGTGAGGAATCTCAAGGAACATCCGTTTGGGATTTTCTTCCGGTACAAGTTCAGAGTCATGCTGAACACCGACGACCGACTCATGAGCATGATCACGCTCAGTGATGAATACAAGACCGCGGCGGAAACCTTCGGGCTGACACTGAACGATCTGGAAAAGCTCACGATCAATGCGATGAAGAGCGCATTCCTGCCGTATAAAAAGAGGATCGACATTATCTATAATGTCATCAAGCCCGGGTTTGCGAAAGCCCGTAGGAAGTGAGGACCGGCCAACGAGCCATGAATTGACGGATGTCGTATGAAGCTCACACTGTATCAAAAGCCGACGTGTACAACCTGCCGTGCGGTGTACGCCGTGCTGAAGGAATCCGGGATCGATTTCGAGGCCGTCAATTATTATGTAGATCCGATTCCAAAGGCAAAGCTGAAGGAGCTCTTGAAAAAAATGGGGATCTCAGCGAGGGAGTTGTTGAGGACCAGGGAGCCGCTTTATAAGAAGCTGAAGCTGGACAGGAAGGTCTTGTCAGAATCGGAACTGATCGATCTGATGGTCCGGCACCCTGATCTGCTCCAGCGCCCGATCGTGGAACGAGGGAAGCGGGCGATTCTGGCGCGTCCGGCCGGGAGGATCAGGGAGATTCTCTGACGGGCTTACACAAGCCCGCGTTTCTTCAACGCCGGCCCCGTGAGCAACCGCAAGTCCCGCGCAACGGTGCAGGTACGCTCATACGTCTTGACGCTGAATTCATTTCTTCGCTGATGATACTCCCGCATGGCGTCGGTCCATGGCGCATCGCCTGAGAGCCAGGTGACAAGCGCGTCCGCCAGCATCGCCGCGTGCGTCGAGGCCTGGTCTATCCCCTGCCCGGACCAGGGATCCATCACTTGCTCCGAATCGCCTGCAAGAGCCCATCCGTCGCCATAGGGCACCCTGCGGTAGCCGGGAATTGTCGCGCTCCCCATGAGCGGACCGGACTGTCTCGCCTGTTCAAACCTTTCCTTGAGTGTCGTCATGGATCGCACTTCTGCAGCAAAACTTTCCGGAAGATTCTTCTTGAAGGACCCAAAATCCTCGATGGGGATCGAGCTCGCGATGAGCGTCAGGTCGCCATCCGTGGGGAACACATAGATCAGCCTGTTGCCCCGGAAGTGGAACTCCGCGGCCGGTCCCGGAACGGAGGCAAGGTTCTCAAAGTAGCCGTAGTACATGGCCCTGCGTACCGGCTCCTCATGCTCGAGAGCCGGCTTGACGAACGAGGCGATCGCCGACCGCACGCCGTCGGCCCCGACCACCACACGCGCAGTCGCCCGGTGCTTCCTGCCTCTCTCGGTCCACTCCACTCCCGTGACCCGGCCGCCGTTTCCCATCACATTGGTGACAAGGCACCCCTGGCGAATTTCGATTGTTCCCTGTTTCTGCATTCGTTCGAAAAGCGCGGCATCCAGCGTAATTCTTCGAACACACAGGTAATAGCTCGGTCCCTCCGGATCGGCAACGGGTTCTGTAAACACGTGACCGTCCAGATCGTTGTAGTTGTTCACGAGGCGCGGGGCAACAGCAAGGATCGATTTCAAAATCCCGAGGCGGTCAAGTACCTTGAACGCGGGTGAGCGGAAAAAATGGGTTGATAGCGTGTCACTCGGGAACCGGGCGCGGTCAAGCACAAGAACCCTGTACCCGTGTTCCCCGAGGAGTGTGGCAACAGTGGCGCCCGCAATTCTGGCGCCCACCACCACAGCATCAAAATCATTCCTCGCCATTCTTTCCCTCCTCTCGTCCCTTCACCAGCTGAGTCAGATGCGCGGCTTTGCTCCTCGGGAGCCTGACCCTCAAGACGACCGCATTGTCAACATACGTACGCTCCTGGATTTCGGCGATCGAGTGCAGAATCGAGATCAGCTTCTGGTTTCCCTGCGAGACAGTGAACACCCTCTCCACGAATTCTTCTTCGAGGAGTGTCCGGACCTGCTCTTTCAGCCCGAGAAGGTTGATCCCGCGCGTGGCGGAGATGAAAACCGACCGGGGATATTCCTTGGCGAGATCGTGCAGGAGGCTCCGGTCGGCAAGCCCGTCGATTTTATTGAAGACCATGAGAGTCGGCTTGAGCGCACAGCCGAGATCCTCCAGAGTTTCGCGTACGATGACAATCTGCTCTTCGAACACTCTGCTTGTCACATCGACAACGTGCAGGAGCAGGTCGGCCTCGGTGATTTCTTCCAACGTGCTCTTGAACGATGCAACCAGATCGTGCGGAAGCTTCCGGATGAATCCCACCGTGTCTGTCATGAGGATGTCCACGCCCGATCCGAGCTGGACGAGCCGGGTTGTCGGATCGAGCGTTGCAAACAGGCGGTTTTCAACAAACACATCGGAACCTGACAGCATGTTGAGCAAGGTGGATTTTCCCACGTTCGTGTAACCCACGAGGGCCGCGCGCGTGTGTCTGCTTCTGCCTTTCCGCTGGGTCACGCGCTGGCGCCCGATTCTCTCCAGCTTTTCCTTCAAATGGCTGATTCTCGTCTTTACGAGCCTCCGGTCGGTCTCAATCTGGGTCTCCCCCGGCCCTTTCGTGCCGATGCCTCCATATTGCTTTGAAAGGTGTGTCCATTGGCGGGTAAGGCGCGGCAGGAGGTACTGGAGCTGAGCAAGCTCGACCTGCGTTTTCGCCTCCATGGTCTTGGCCCGCGAGGCAAAAATATCGAGGATCAGGGCACTGCGATCCACCACCTTGCACTGAAGCTCTCGTTCAAGATTCTTCACCTGTACGCCTGAAAGGTCATCGTCGAAGATCACGAGCGGGATCTTCTGCTGTTCCACGAGCGTGCGGATCTCCGCAACCTTTCCCTTGCCGATGAAAAATGCCGGATCGATCCGGTCGCGGTCCTGGATGATGCGTGCCTTGACCTCAGCTCCAGCCGTGTCCGCCAGCAAGGCCAGCTCGTCAAGCAATTCCTCGGTTTGTGCCTTGCTGACCTGACGCGTGGATACGCCCACCAGAATGCAGGGTTCACGATCAGCTTTTGACAGTTCAATCACCGCTTTCAACCTCCGCTCGTGTTGTGCGTGCAACCAGCATTTCCAGGAGCGACACGAGGATCGCAGCGATCAGGAGATGCTTCCATATCTCGACCCCATGGCGAACTTCCATGACGGCCACCCTGAGGTTGCCGGCCGCTTGCACGGTTGATGCATCCGGGATGCCGACGCGTTTCAGGAGATTCTCCGTGGCGTCGGCATCCGCCCGCCGGGTGAGCGATTCGTCGGGGTGTGGGTTAACCGCTACCATGGCGATGGGACTGGTCTTGTGACGAAGCGTGTAGAACCCGGTTTCAAGCACTGCCTCCACGAGGATGCCGCCGCCCCCGCGGTCCGGACGAATATCCGCTTCGGCTCCGGACGGACTGGCCAGCGTTATTCGATCGTCGCCGGAGCGCGCGAGGGGAACCCGGACAGGTTCTCCGACAACGACGGAAGGCTGTTTGGCGCGTTCCTGGGAACAGTATGCGACAGCGCGGTGCAGCAAGGGGACAAAGAGGCCTTTTAGCGGAAGATCCGACCATGCGGGCACGGGTGCAACGGTGAAAAGAAGGCTCCTTCCCGAGGCCGACGTTTCTTCGAGAAGAAAAGGTGCGCCGTTGGAAAGCGAAAGGATGACCGCGGAGCCGGCCTCGATCTCTCCCACGGCATATCTGTGCACGCGGGGCGACTCCAGAACGCGGCCGGGCTTTCTGACGGACGGTCCGGCTTCTTCTTCAAACATTCCTTCAAAGAGCGGGTGCATCAGTTCGGTTCTCCCGAATTCAAGAAAAGACTCGTCGCGCCCTGCACCGACAACTTCAATGCCTCGAAGGAGCGGAATTCCGAGGGCTTTGCTTACCGAGGGATGGTCTGCAATCCGCTCATCGGCAAAAACGATCATGCCTCCGCCGTCACGCACAAAGGCTCCGAGCCACTCTGCCTGGCGAGTCGTAAGGTCTGATGGATTGGCGACGACGACCGCGTCAGCCTGGTTGATCATGGCGGATGTCACGTTTTCCGCAAGGCTCGTGACAACCTCGACACTGGAACCGGATTCCCGGCCGGCGGAGAGGGCGAGGGTGATGTGGCGCGTGGAAGCACGGTTGCCGAGCACCAGCACCCGCGATTGCGCCGGGATGTTCAACGCCACATAACGCTGGTTGTCAAACTCAAGGTCGTCGCTCTCGATCTCGGCCATGAGCCGTTGAAATCCGGGCGCGACAGGGATGACAGAGAACTGCAGAGACTCCGTTTCTCCACTGGGAATCGAAAGCCCGCGCTGCGCGATACGCGTGCCATTCAGAAAAAGGCTTACGAGATGGTTTTCCACGTCTGATCGCGAGGCATTGAGGACTCCGATCTCCACGGCAAATGGCTTGCCCGTCTCGAAGATCGCGTTGGGAGTTCGTAAGGAAACGATTCCGAGGTTGTGTTGGTCCTTTGCACCAATCGGCACGAGGAATGCGCTCACGTCCGGAGGAAAAAGCAATTCGGGCATCGAGGCCTTGGCGGGACGAACGGCGCCTTCCTGAAAATCCGAGAAGACATACAATTCCTTCACGAAGTTCCTTGAGGCCGAAATGATCATAGCGGCCCGCCGCAGGCCATCCTCCAGCGTTCGGTGAATCGGGGCGGGCTTGAGGTTCTCGAGGAGAGTCCGCGCCGAGAATGGCGTCAGAGCGCGATTGTCTGCGTCGGGGGGGGTGTCAGCGGACGTTCCGGAGAGCGGAAGGATGAAGACTTCATCGTCTGATTCGAGAGTTTCAAGAATTTCATTCGCGGCATCGCAGGCCTGTTTCAAATACACCCCGGCGTTGTCGGAGGCGGTCATGCTCGGAGAATCGTCCACGAGGAAGACGATTGTCGCTTTCGCCCGCGCTCCCACGGATTCAAATACTTTTCCGCGCACTGTCGGACGGGCAAAGGCCAGGACGATCAGGAAGACAAGGAGCGTTCGAAGCATCAGGAGGAGAAGCTGTTTGATTCTCAGCCGCCGGATGCGGGTCTTCCTGAGCTCCTTGAGAAAGGCGATGGAGCTCATTTCCACTGTCCTGAGTCTCCGAAGGTTGATGAGATGCAGGATCAGGGGAATGGCTGCCGCGGCGAGAGCAATCAGAACGAGTGGATTGAGAAATGTCATTGGAATTGAAACATAAGCGGCCCCGATCCGAAAAGCAAGCAACGGCGCGTTGAAATTCGAGCCATATTTCGGTACTTTGTCGGCCCATGACTTCCCGCATTCTTGTTTTTGTTTTGCCGTTCCTCAGCCTGCCAGCGGCCGGAACCTTCGAATCCTTTGCCTTCCAGAATGGAAACCCGGTTCGTTCCTGGGTCATCAGACCGGACCTCGAGAATTCTTCCTCCCATGGTCCCCTGCTTGTCCCGCACAGGGAACTGAAGCGACCGAAGATCGGCATTGCCTTGAGCGGTGGCGGAGCGCGTGGCATCGCATCCATTGGCGTCCTGGAGGCATTCGAGGAAGCGGGAGTTCCAATTGATTTCATTGCCGGGACGAGTATTGGCAGCATCATTGGAGGACTCTACGCTGCGGGATTCTCGACCGAACAGTTGAGAGCGCTTGTTGATTCGACGGATTGGGAGGCGCTCCTGAGTCTGGGAAGCGATGCGCGACGAAGGGACCTGTTCTACGATCAAAAGCTTGCCGACGACAAGAGCATTCTTGTGCTTCGGTTTGACGGCTTTCAGCCTGTCCTGCCCGAGGCTTTCTCCACAGGCCAGCGCCTGACGCAGTACCTCAACGTTCTGGTTCTTCGAAGCGTGTATCATACGGCCGAAACATTCGACGATCTGAAGATTCCCTTTCGAGCGGTGGCCACCGACCTCGTTTCCGGCAAACGCGTCGTTCTGGGAACCGGAGATCTCACCGAGGCCCTGCGGGCCAGCGTCACTGTCCCCCTGCTGTTCAGCCCGGTCCGTCGCGATACATCCCAACTGCTCGATGGGGGATTGACTTCAAATATCCCCGCTGACGTTGCCAGAACGTGGGGTGCCGATGTGGTTGTCGCGGTGGACGTCACAAGTCCACTCCGCTCAGCGTCTGAATTGAACGCGCCCTGGGAGATTGCCGATCAAATCATCGGCATCGCCATGCAATTCGCGAATCAGGAACAGTTGGAAAATGCTGATTACGTGATCCGCCCCGGCATCGGTTCCCATCTTTCCACCGACTTCACGGAGTTGGATACGCTTATTCAGAGGGGAAAGGAGTCCGCTCGTCCCGTTGTAGCGGCCATTAAGAGCGCTCTCGACCGAGCTCGTCCTCATGAGGAGAGAACATATCAGCCTGCGAGGCTGGTTGAACGCGTTGCACAGAATTCTTCTTCATGGGTCCAGATACCTCCCGCGCTTCAGGGACCATCCGTTGCATTGTCGGATGTTAGGGCATTTCTCAACGAAATGCACGAATCGGGGGATTTCAAAAACGTCGAAATCCAGGTAAACGAATTTGCCGATTCAACGCTCTTTGTCATCGTCGCCGAGCCATACCCGGTGTTGAACGATGTGGTCTTTCAGGGGAATCAGGTCGTTTCGTCGGAGACCCTCCGGTCCGTATTTGACGATCTCCTTGGCCGGGAAATCAACGCCCATACCGCCCGCTCGGCCCTGGAGGGCGTTATCGATCTTTACCGGCAGGGGGGGTACTCGCTTGCGCGAATCCTTTCGGCCCGCCTGGATTCAGCCGGTACTGCCATCATCACTTTGGATGAGGGCATCGTCGATCGCAGAACGATTGTCGGCACCAGGAAGACCAAGGATTATGTCATTTGGCGCGAGCTTCCCTGGAACGAACGCGAGGTCTTCAGAGTTGACAAGGTCGCTGAGGGGCTGGACAACCTGTACGGAACAAATTTGTTCGAACAGGTTTCGATTAAGGCAAAACGGGTGAATGACGAGCAGATTGTAGTCATTGATGCAAGGGAGCGCAACACGGGTCTGATTCGTCTCGGTATGACCGTGGACAACGAGCGCAATATCCAGCCTTCGATCGACGTTCGTGACGAGAATTTTCTCGGGATCGCGTCCGAGCTCGGTTTGCATTTTTTTGGCGGACTGCGGAACCGGCTCTATCTGGGGGAGTTCAAAGCAAACAGAATTTTCAATTCCTATCTCACCTTCAACATCCGGGGCTATTACGATTTGCGTGATATCAACGTGTTCAAGGACGAGTTCCGCAGTACGACCCGTTGGGACAGGGTGAGAACGGGCGAGTATCGCGAAGTGCGAGGGGGCGTTTCCGTTTCCTTTGGCACGCAGCTGGAGAGGCTTGGGCAATTCACGGTGGAGGGACGGACAGAGCGTCAGAGGCTGTGGAGCATCTTTGGAACGCCCGTGGATACGGCACGGCGTTTGACGGTCACATCCCTGAAATTAGGCACGCGTATCGACTCGCGGGACCGGTTCCCGTATCCGAGGGACGGCGTCGTCATGGAGTTTACGTACGAGTCGGGATTGGTCAAAGAGAAAGGGGAAATCGGGTTCACGAAGATGTTCTTCAACTATGAGTCTTACGCCACGCTGTTTCCGGGACAGACGATCAAGCCCAAGATCATGTTTGGCTTCGGGGACGAGACCCTTCCGCTCACCGAACAATTCACACTGGGCGGCCGTGAAAGCTTCTTCGGCTACCGGGAAGACAATGCGCGCGGCAGACAGTTGTTCCTGCTCAGTCTTGCGTACCGCTACGAGGTTCCTCTGGAACTGCTCTTCGACACGTACCTCCTTGCCCGCTATGATCTTGGCCATATCTGGGAAAAGGCCGAGCAAATCCGCCTTAAAGATCTTCGTCACGGCATTGGAATCGGCGTCGGTTTGGACACGCCCATCGGACCGGCAGAAGTGTTTGTAGGGCGGGCATTCTTCATCCGGAAAGACCTCTTTGAGAGTCCCCTGAGCTTCGGGCCCGTTGTCACGTATTTCCGGATCGGCTATGCTTTTTAGCTCCTGCAAGGACACCGTATGCAACGTTTCCGTGATTTGAACGTAGGTAGAGAAACGATATGATCCGCAAGCCATGAAGAATCCTCTTGACCAATCTCCCCGCCTGACCCGGGCCGTTTTTCTGGTTCTTGCCTTCGTGACCCTCGGGGTGACGACCCTGAACTTCATGGATGTCATGTTCTTCAAGGCGGTCAGCAACGACCAGTGTGGATGGTTGCCAAGGCCCGACGGGTTGCCGGGGGCAATCATAACGGACGTAGTCGCGGGCGGAGTGACAGACCGTGCCGGGATCAAGGACGGAGACATTCTGCTCAGGATCAACGGTCAGGAATTCCGGACCCCCGGGCAGGCGATGAACATCATCAATCCGATGGCGGCAGGAGAGTATGCCACGTATCTCGTCGAACGCGACGGTGTGACGTTTGAGACCAAGGTTGAAATCCTCAAGATGGTCAATGTGACGTATCTCGCCTATTGCCTCATCGGCCTCGGATTTCTTCTGGTGGGAACCGTTGTGGTGTTGACAAGGCCGCAGGGAAAGATTCAAAGGCTCTTCGCGTGGTACAGCATCGGCGCCCTCCTGGTATTTGGATTCAGTTCGTTGAATCTCGCCCCCGGCGTCGACCCGCAATGGAAGATGCTCGTGTTTGTCGCCGCGTTCTTCACGGGACGTCTTTTCGCCCAGCCTCTGTTTGTCTATTTCTTCCTGGCGTTTCCTGTTCGGAGCCGTCTTGCCGATCGTTGGTGGTTCAGAATCCTCCTTGTTCTTCTGAGCATTGGAACGGTTGTTCCAATCTTCTTGAATATGGTACCCGATCTCCCGCCCTGGCTCGCCCAAATGGTTGTTTCTTCACCGTTCTATTTTTTCTTCGCGGGACTCGTGATCTTCTGCATCACCTATGTCACGTCTGTTGACCGGCCGAAGCGGCGTCAGCTCCGTCCGATCCTGGCGGCAATTGTCATAGGCGTGGTTGCGTATGCCTACGTGGTCGTTTTGCAGACGGTCAACCAGTTTGCGGTGTTCACCCAGCCCCTTCTTCTGGCCCCGGGCCTGCTCCTTGCGGCGGTCCCGGCGGCGTTCGGGTACTCCATCTTCCGCTATCGCCTGATGGACATCGATCTGATCGTGAAGCGGAGCCTCCTCTATGGAGCGGTGACTGCAATGCTGGCCGCGATCTATATCGGCACGGTGTTCGGCGTGGGCAGTCTTCTGGGAGCGCTGATTGGCGAGGAAGAGAATGAAATTCTGAACATTACAGCGTTTCTCATCATCGCCTTCGCGTTTGATCCGATCAAGAGGCGCGTGCAGGAGATGATCGACCGGGTCTTTTACCGGGAGCGGATGAACTATCAGAGAGCCCTTCTCGAGTTCAGCCAGGAATTGCCGAGGCAGATGAACCTCGATCAGATCCTGCATTCGATGGTGAACAGGATTTCCTCAACCATGCACGTTGAGAAGGTGGCCGTCGTGTTGTGCGATGAAACGGAGGGTTGTTACAGCGTCGGAAAGAACATCCCGGCCGAGTGCTGTGTCTTTGGCGATGAAAACGAGGGGTTTCTGGATCTGTTGCGGGAGACGAGGCGCGCACAGAATTTCGGCTTGTTGGCCGACGAGCCTGAATCGTACAAGCTTCACCGGGAGGATCGTCAGAAGATCATCCGGTCGGGAGCCGTGGTGAGCGTGCCGATGTTTCTGCAGGACAGGCTGGTGGGAACGATTCTGGTGGGACCGAAGCTCTCAGGCAAGGCATACTCGCAGGAGGACATTGATCTTCTTTCGACGGTCGGCAGCCAGGCCGCGATCGCCATTGAGAACGCGCGCCTGCACAAGGCGGAGATCGAGCGCCAGAGGATCCGGGAGGAGCTCTCGCTCGCAAGACAGATCCAGCAGGGACTTTTGCCCAAGGAGAATCCCGACATTCCCGGCCTCGATATCTCCGGCGTGGCCATTCCCGCCGAGATCGTCGGCGGCGATTATTTCGATTTCATTCAGCTCGATGACCAACGCGTGCTGGTCGTGGTGGCCGACGTCTCGGGGAAGGGTATGTCTGCCGCGCTCTATATGTCCAAGATCCAGGGCATGGTACAGCTGGCCGCGCACATGTACCAATCGCCCCGTGAGATGCTGACCCACGTGAACCGACGGATCTACGACGGGATCGAGCGCAAATCCTTCATCACCATGATCATCGCCCTGTTCGACGTGGGCCGCAAGGAGGTCACGATCTGCCGCGCCGGCCACAACAAGGCGCTGATCGGCACCAACGGACGCCTGGAGATGCTCGAAGCAGAAGGGATCGGATTGGGATTGGAGAGGGGGCCGGTCTTCGAAAGCACCCTCAAGGAGGTGCGGAAGCCCCTCGAGCCGGGCGGATTGTTCTTCTTTTATACAGACGGGCTGACGGAGGCCATGAACGAGAATCAGGCTCAGCTCGGCGAGGAAGCCGTACTCTCGCTGATCGAATCGAAACGTTCGATGACCTCAGGAGAAATTCAGCGTGCCCTGACCACGGCCGTGGAGGAGTTCGTGGGCCGGGCGGAACGCCACGATGACCTGACGATGGTGGTGGTGAAGGTGAAGGAGGACAAGAGGTAAGACGCAAGACGCAATATTGCCACGTTTCACTTCTAGCGTCTCGCGTCTGACGACCCTGCTCCGTCGGGTTTCTGATCATGCCACGCTTGATTTCTACCGATTTTATCGACACTTTTTATCATTCACACCACCAAGGGACCCAATGGCAACCAAACCGCCCCCGGCAGTCGAAGAGTTTTCTCCTGATACCCTTGAAAAACTGGCCTATTCCGTCGTCGCCGATATTGAAACGCGCGAACCCAATGACCGAAACAGGCTTGGGTATAATGTATGGGCATGGTTGAAGGATCGGAAAGGGACGCTGGAAGACGCGGTCCGGGCGGCGGGTTCGCGTACGCTTCAGGAACAGACCGAAGTGGTGGCCCTGATCAAGGGGAGACTGAAAGAGAAGGGGGTTCTGAAATAGGGGGGAAGAAGCCGGAACGCGTGGTTGCCGGGCCCACCTTTCCAAGGTACATATGTTAAAACTTGGATACCTTGGAAAGGTGGGACACCGCTAACCAACTTTCCTGTAATCCACAAACTTATACCCATCCCTCACCTCCTCACCTGACACCACATATTTCTTTCCCACCAGATGCTCATACGGGGGAAAAAACGCATCACCGTCCACATCGTTGTCCACGTGGGTCAGATACCACTCGTCGGCCATCTCGAGCATGGCTGAGAAGATCTCTCCACCCCCAAAAATGAACACCTTCTCCTGGTCACGGAGCGCTTCAAGCGCCTCGGGAATCGTCCGATAGGTTTCGACACCTGGGAGCTCGCGTGAGGTGAGCACAACGTGCCGGCGGTTCGGAAGCGGAGTCTGCAGGGATTCGTACGTGCGGCGACCCATCAAAAGGGTATGACCCGTGGTGAGTCGCTTCAGGCGCTTCAAGTCCTCGGGAATGTGCCAGGGAACCCGGCCATCCTTCCCGATCACCCGTTTGCGGTTCAGTGCGGCGATGATGATGAGCTTCACACGGCCACTTCAAACTTGATCGGCTCGTCGCACTGATAGCCGATCAGTTGGAAATCCTCGAACCTCAGCTCATCAAGCGGCTTGCGCGCAATCTCGAGCTTCGGCAGAGCTTTCGGACGGCGCTTGAGCTGTTCGCGCAGGCCCCCGACATGATTGACGTAGATGTGAGCATCGACGATCGTGTGGCTGAAGAAGCCGAGTTCGAGACCGACTTCCTGCGCAATGGCCTGGGTCAGCAGAGAATAGGCCGCGACGTTGAACGGAATGCCGATCGCAATGTCCCCCGACCGCTGGGTCAAATGACAGTTCAGCTTGTTGCCCTGAACATTGAAGACAAACGTGAAATGACAGGGCGGAAGCTTGCTCCAGAGCGCGTTCCCGGGCTCCCATGCGGAAATCACCATTCGGCGGGAATTCGGGTTCGTACGCAGGATCCGCAATACCTCGGCGACCTGGTCGATCTCCTTCACTTCATACCGCCCTGTTTCCTTGTTGATCTGCGCACTCGGAAATCTCCGCCAGTAGCGTCCGTAGGCCGTTTCGAGGTTGCCGTTCTCATCCGCCCACGCATCCCAGATCTTCGTATGCTTGCGCAGATTGCGGATATGATCCTCGCCCGACAGGTACCACAGCACTTCATGCAAAATCGCCTTAAAGTTCATTTTCTTGGTCGTGAGGAGGGGGAAGCCCTCGCTGAGGTCGATCTTGTAATGTTCGGAAAAGACCGAGATCGTATCGACTCCCGTACGGTTGTGTTTGAGGGTTCCCTTGTCGAGCACCCGTTGGACGAGATCGAGATATTCGCGCATGAGAGCCTTTTAAAAAGGAAAAGGGAAAAAGAAACGAGACACGAACAAGCGAGACGCTAACGGGCTGCGAGTGCTGAACGAACCTTCTGCTTTGCTTCTCTTGTAAAGGCTGAGAATCTGAGCATCTGTGTCGTGAGGTCCATCGGGTACGTGACTCGCACATCCATGATATTCCCCGACGCATCGGTCATGGCCTCGTATTCAGGCATAACGTAAGCATTGTACGACGCAACGTCAAGATGCCTGATCCGCTCTAGGACCTGATCCCGAAGCCCGGTGTCAATCTTCAATCCGTACGTATCGATGAGGTTCCTTGCCGCCGGCAGGTCACCTTCGGCCTTGATCCGCATGACCTCCGCCAGAAGCTTCCCTACCACCTCCCTCATCGTGTCGTACTTCGCCACCCGCACGTAGGTTTTTCCATCCCTTTCTTCCACCCTGAGGGCATCAGAGTTCTTCAGGATGTAGTTTGCGATCATTTGCCGGTTCTTCATGTGGTCTTCCTCGATCTGATCGCCGTGCGGGATGCGGCGGAGCTGAAGGAGGAGCGCGTTTCGTATGTAGGCATTATACATCTGCCGCGCCACATCCTGGTCCGGAATGGCGCCCAGCTCAATCAGTTTGTCGTCCCAGATGTGCCACAGCGCGATCAGATCCGCCCGGCCCTCTTCGAGGGTGGAATAGTACCCCGGAAGATAGGTTGCCGGGTCGCCGGCCACCATGGTCTTGCCTGAGGCATGGCCCAGGACTTCGTGAAGGGCCGTGTGCATGTTGTCCGCAAGCGTACCGTACTTCTTCTGCAGTTCGATCTCGGCCTGATCGTACGCAAACTCGTTCAGCAAGACCTCACCTGCAGATTTGTTCGCCGCGTCGACAATGTTATTCAGCACCACGCTCTTGCTTCCGTATTGTTCGCGGACGAGCTGTTCGTTCGGAAGATTGATGCCGATGGGGCTCACCGGACCCGTGCCTCCGGACGAGAACATGATATTGACGAAGCTTGCCGCCAGGGGCTTGATGCCTTGTTTCTTGTATTTGTTGTCCCACGGCATGCGATCTTCAAAATACTGCGCCTCGGCGCCGATGTCGCGAATGCTCTTCGAGAGTTGTTGGTCCGACCAGTACACGGACGACTCGAATTCGGCTTTCAGGCCCATCGGGTCCAGATACACCTCGATGAATCCATGAATCATGTCCACCGTTGACGTGTCGCCCACCCACTGAATGTTGTACTCACGGAAATCGCGCAAGTCGCCCGTTCGGAAATATCTGATCAGCCGCCGGAGCGTCTCCTGCTGGGCCGGGCCGGATGCATACGGGATCGCCTTCTCCAGATAGAATATCGTTGCTTCGAGATCCTCCGCATAGAGCCCGGGTTCCACACCGTTGCCGCCCGCGCGATACACCTTTTCCACGATCCGCCCCCGCTCCTTGACCAGCTTGGAATTCAGATCGTTTTTCTGCCGTCCGGAGCGGATGAACTGTTCGACTTCCCGTTGTGTCAGATCCGGAGCGTAGAAATTCACGCCGCTTCCCCTGATCCAGTCTTCACCGGGCGTTTTGTTGGTCATCATCGGTTCGACCGACGGATCGAACAGGAAGGGATTGAGCCGCTTGAGCGCCCCGTCAAGCGTCGACGCTGTGTATCCGATGTCGGCGCCATTCTCAATGGCCTTGAGCGCTGCTGCACGAAATTCTTCAGGTGAACAGCCAACGACAAACTTCCGTGATGTGATGTTGTCGTAAGGGCCGTTGTTGATCCAGAACAGCTTTGTGTACTCAAGGATCTGACGATACACGCTGTCCGCAATTCCCTCGCGGTGGGTGATGATGCCTTCGAGAATGTTGCGGATCTCGAGCGCGTAGCGATGATGCTGATCGATGGCGATGTCCCTCGCAGCCATGGCCGCACGGGAAAGGTAGTATGCAAAAATCTTCTGATTGAGCGAGAGCTGCTCGAATCCGTCGGCATAGAGCTGAACAACACGCGCAGGTCCTACACGCTCAAGCGAATACTGTCGTTCCATGGGTTGACTGCAGGATGAGAAGAGGAAGATCGGGAGGATGGGGATAAGGATTGCCAGTTTCGTTGTTTGATTGAAAATCCGAAATAATGCGAAACACGAAACTCGGAACAAATCGGAATTTCGAAATCCTAAACTCGAAATTCTGGAGCTTCGCACTTCGTATGTTGTGCTTGTTTCGATTTTCGGATTTCGGACTTCGGATTTGTTCAAGGCATAGTGTCGAACAGGTTCGTCTGGATTCTTCATGGTCATTGGCAACATGAGGCTGGTGCGTGGAACAGAGGTCTTGTGATTCAAACGGTACAACCATCCAAAGGTACAGGAAAGCTCAGGGAGATTCAACCGTTCACGGGGATTCTCGCGCAGGTTGCTGCTGCGTCAGGCAATGGATCGTGCCGAAGCCCCAGACGAGGTCCACGGCGTGGATGCCGACGACGGGACGGTCCGTGATGAGCTCGCCCAGGATGCCGAGGGCTTTCCGGTCGGCAGGGTCGTTGAAGGTGGGGACCAGGACGGCGGCATTGGTGAAATAAAAGTTCGCATAGCTTGCGGGCAACCGAACCCCGTCAAACACCAGTGGCTCCGGCATCGGAAGGTCCACAATTTGCGGCTTTGATCCGTCTTCGAGGCGGGCATCCTCCAGCCGCTCGCGGTTTTCCCGGAGGGGCCTGTAATTGACGTCCGAGGCAATATCCTCGCGGCACAGAACGATCGTGGTCGGATTGACAAACCTGGCCAGATCGTCCACATGGCCGTGGGTGTCATCGCCGGCAATGCCTTTCCCAAGCCAGAGAATGTTGGATACTCCAAGATGCTCCCTGAGCATACGCTCCGTCTCGGCCTTGCCCAGGCCCGGGTTCCGAACTTGGGTCACCTGATCCAAAAGGCACTCCTCGGTGGTCAGGAGAGTCCCTCTGCCGTTCACGTCGATCGCGCCGCCCTCGAGCACAAACGGATACCTGCCGATCATCGGCTTGAACGACCGGAGTTTCAGCGCCCGTGCTGCTTTTGCAGAAACCGTGCGGTCCTTCTTGTGGTTCGGATACTTTGCCCAGCCCGTGAAGCCGAATTCGTTGATAGCGATATCATTGTCAGACTTCACGAACATTGGCCCGAAATCGCGGGTCCATCCCCGATCGGTGGGAAACCGGAAGAATTGAGCCTTCTCCACATCGACTCCCGCTTTGGTGAGAATTCGTCGTGCAGAGGCTTCATGGGCTTTTGAATTCACAATGATCCGGACGATCTCGCCAGGGGCGATCTTGCGGCAGATCTCGCCATACACCCATGGGATGGTCTGAAATTTCCCCGGCCAGTCGTTCCTGTTGTGGGGCCAGCCGAGCCAGGTGGCTTCGTGCGGTTCCCATTCTGCCGGCATGCGGTAGCCCAGAGAAGCGGGAGTGGGTTTCACAGCGGGTCTCAGTCGATGAAGCGGCTGGTGATGGGGGAGTAGGAATCGATGCGTCGGTCGCGCAGGAACGGCCAGTTGCGGCGGACATCCTCGATCCGGGCAGGGTCGATTTCGGCGAGCACGATCTCTTCTTTGTCCGATGAAGCCTCGGCAAGGACCACGCCCTGCGGATCTGCGACAAAGGACGTTCCCCAGAACTCAATGCCGTCGCCCCCGTTCGCAGGTTTTTCGTGGCCCACGCGGTTCACGGCGGCGACATAGATTCCGTTTGCGATTGCATGCCCCCGCTGGACGGTCATCCAGGCATCCCGTTGTTGCGGACCGTACTGCGCCTTTTCCTTCGGATGCCAGCCGATTGCGGTCGGATAGAAGAGCACATCGGCACCCTGAAGTGCGGTGAGCCGAGCGCCTTCGGGATACCACTGATCCCAGCAGATCAGCGTGCCGATCTTTCCCGCCGATGTTTCCACCGCCTTGAAGCCGAGATCACCGGGGGTGAAGTAGAATTTTTCATAGTAGGCAGGATCGTCGGGAATGTGCATTTTCCGGTAGAACCCGGCCATGGAGCCGTCGGAATTCAGGATCGCCGCGCTGTTATGGTAAACGCCCGTGGCACGGCGCTCAAAAACGGGAACGATGATCACGACCTTCAGAGACTTGGCAAGGTCGCCCATTGTCTTTGTGGTGGGACCCGGCACAGGCTCTGCAAGATCGAAATTGGCGGGGTCTTCAGTCTGGCAGAAATACTTCGACCGGAACAACTCGGGCAGACAGATCACCGAAGCGCCTTTCCTGGCGGTTTCTTCGATTTTTTTGACGGCCTTCCGGAGGTTTTGTTCAGGATCGTCCCCTACAGACATCTGAACGAGGCCGATCGCGTACTTGCGGTGGATGCTTTTCATGTCATGAAATATACCCACGCATGGGTTGAAATGCAAAATCGGAATTGGCAGGAACGGAATCGAAATTCGACATTGCCTCAAACTCACTTCTGAGAAGCAAAGGGTGTCGTCAGATAGCCAAGCAGAATCTTGTAACTGTCATAATCGAACCGGTGCGACTCGCGCGATGAGGACGCGTTGCCGACGAGACACCAGTTGTCGATCACGAACTTCTCCCGCAACCCGTTTTCTTCGCACTGTTCTTCAATGACCACCGGTCCTTCGTACGGCCAGGCCAGGACGCGCCGCTCACCGAACGCGGCCTCGAGGCGGGCATTGTATGCAGTGGAATCCTCCTGACCGATGCAAGCGCCGTTGCACCTGCCCAGGTGCCAGGCAAAGCACGCATTCCGGGATTGTTCAAGCCGAAGAAGCTTCGGGCACAGACGGTAAGCCCGGGCGATCGAGGCAAGGTACTCCTTCGCCTGGGTCGTGTGCTTGAAGATGCCGAGAATCGACGAGGTGACGTCGGGATCGATCCGATCCACTGCCTCCAGACGAACACCAGCGTAGCCTCCCGGCGTGTCCGTGCGAAGAGCGAGGATCAGCCTCCGTCCGCGGCGGGATGCGACGTTGTACAACGGACGTAGTTCCTTGATCAGACGCGATTCGAGCAGGAGGGCCCCGAGCTCCCCCGCGGTTTCACGGATCTCGATCCGCTTCACCCTCCGGATCATCTTCCGCTCCCTCCTCGATCCAAAATGTGCTCGAATTCTGGAGCGGAGGTTCTTGCTCTTGCCGACGTAGAGAAGCAGTCCCTCTTTGTTATAGAAGAGATAAACGCCCGGAGTGGAAGGATAAGAGGAGACTGTCAATTTCCGATTGCCAATTGTCGATGTGAATTCAATTTACAATCGAAAATCGAAAATTGAAAATCGACAATCGACAATCGAAAATCTTCCAGGCTCCTCCCCTCTATCTGGGAGGCAAACTCAACGCCGGCTGAACCTGCCCCCTGTGGCATGTGGTGCAGTTGACCGTTGGCCGCTCCGCCCTGAGACCCTTGATGCCTGGAAGAAGCTCCTTGTTGATCTTTTCAACCATGACAGCCATTTCCCGTGCCGCGTTCTTCGCCGGCTTCTCATCGCTTGCCCAGTCATTCGGCACGTGACAGTGGGTGCAACCGACCCCCAGCGACCTGCTGAACCCGAAGTTCATGATGTTGAGCAGGCGCCGCGCCGTGTTGTCCTTCATCATCCTGATATTTTTGAACACTTCACCGGCCGGCTTGTTTTCGCTCCCGGCTATCTGTTTCGCGATGGCTTCGAGGTACATCCGCTTCTCCGCCTCGATCGAATCGGCGGGGGATTGAGCCAGCACGGTGCGTGCAGCAAGGAAGAGAAATGCAAGGATGGCGAGTCTCACAGGGCCTCCGTTTTGTGAGGATGGATGTTTGTAAGGCGGTACCGGTCGTGTAAACACTTGAGAGAGGGCGGGGGTTCCCCCCCGCAAAACCTTGTTGTTTTCGAACCTTGACAAAACAGGCAATTGTTACGATAATGAAACCCGAATGGACCGATCCCGAATCGCGTACCTCCTCCTCCTGTTCCTGACCGCCCTTTGGTGTGCCGGCATCATCGCCGCCCCTCTGCTTCGATCATCCGGCGTCGGACTCTCCACTCTGCTTTACCATGCATTTTCCGAGGTTTGCCATCAGCTTCCTGACAGAAGTTTTACGATGTTCGGAGAGCCGTTCGGCGTTTGCATGCGGTGCAGTGCGATCTATTTTGCGTTTCTGGCCGGCCTGATCGCTTATCCGTTCCTGGCAACCCGTTTCCACGATGCCCCTCCTGTCCCGTGGATTCTCGCCGTCGCGCTCCTTCCCATGGGGCTGGACGTCGCACTCAACGTTTTGGGTTTCCATGCCAGCACCGCGTGGACGCGAACGGCAAGCGGGCTGATTGCGGGGGTGATCCTGCCGTTCTTTCTCTTGCCAATCTTGCGTGAAGCCGTTCAACAACTTCTCCCGACCAACCGAGGTTCCATCCATGCCGCAAAAACCGAGTAAATTGCGTGTTTCACTGATAGCCGGAGGCGTCATCGCGTTTGTGTCCGCCGTCCCGGGTCTCAATCTCATCAACTGCTGTTGCTGTGCGGGGATTCTGCTGGGAGGGGTCCTGGCTGTGTATCTACACAGGCAGGAATTTGAGCCGGGGATGCCTGCAATGGAATCATCGGACGCCCTGATCATCGGGCTGACTTCTGGTCTGGTGTCGGCCTTTGGCGCGACGTTGCTGAACCTCTTCATTATTGCACTCTTTGGAGACGTTGCCACCGAGCTTGCGCGATCGCTCATTGAAGGCCTCCTCGAACAGGCCGACCTCCCACCTGAGACCGTGGAACAATTGCGACAGCAAATCGAGGATTCGATTGCAGAGTCCACGACCTTCCTCGGCATCATGCAGGAATTACTGTTCAATCTGCTGATCCATCCTCTGTTCGCCATGCTGGGAGGCCTGATCGGTTTCTCTGTGTTCAAGAAGAAAGACATTCAGGCATCTGCGCCGGGAGCCTGAGCGTGAGAACGATCTCGGCGTCTGCTCTGGTGATTGTGCTTGTCGTGCCGTGCGGGCAGGCGGCAGGCCAGTCTGACAGCGTTGCCATCGTCCGGGTTCTGCACGAGCAGGTGCAGGCATGGAATGAAGGGGACATCGAGGGGTACATGCGCGGGTACTGGAAGTCGGACGAAACGATGTTTGTGAGCGGAGGAAACGTCGTGCGCGGGTACGATGAGGTGCTAGCCAGATACAAAAAGACCTACGCGTCACGGGAGGCAATGGGAACATTGTCGTTCGAGGGCCTGGATGTACGAGTGCTGTCGCCGACCGTCGGGATGGTGACGGGTGCATGGCGCTTGCGGAGGAGCAATGATTCTCCCGGGGGCCGTTTTACGCTGATTTTCCAGCGGAAACCCGACGGCTGGCAGATTGTCTACGACCATACCTCGTCCGAACCCTGACCTCCCTTGACTCTGGCACGGGGGCTCCATATCATTGAGTGCCCAACCGCCCCAGGAGCCTCGGTGAAACGTCCGTCAGCCGGTTTCGCTGCCACTCTCTTCTGTGATGTTCTCCTCCTGGCGATCTGTCTTGTACACCTTCCGTCGGTGGCGCACCGACCCGCCGCACCATTTGACGCCACCGCCGCCGGGGAGCGCGTGGTTGTTTCCGACATTCTTGCTCCGGAGGCCGCCCGCGAAATCCTCGTCGATGATGTCATCGTGCGCTGGAACGGCATCCCGGTTCCTCTTCCGGAGGCGATTGAATTCCTTGCCGACATGGGGACTATTGGAGGCACCATCCGGCTGAGCATCGAGCGAGGCGGTGTCCCCCGCACCGCGATAGTCACGCTCGTTCCGTTCTACCCCTCTCCGCGCTTTCTCGTCATCTCCGGCATCGTTGGTCTCATCGTCTGGATCATCGCCGTGTTTATTCTGTGGAATGCCCCTCGCGGTCTGACAGGTGGAATTCTGCACTGGACGATGATTGCCTTCGCCGTCACGATCCTGATCACCCTTGGGGCGGTCCGGCCGGGGAGTCTGATGAGCGCCGTCGAACGGCTCGTCTTCTTTTTTGCCTACGTGGGTGTGGTTCCGCTGTTCTTCTATTTTACCCTGATCTATCCGGCCCCTAAAACCTCCGCCAGGGGACGCGCGGCAGTCTGGACGTTCCTCCCCGCCTTTCTTCTCGCCGGCGGACTGAGCTACACGCATCTGAGCGACCTCTCTTCCGCTTCGCTCGATCTGTTTGTGCCCTTTCAGGTGTTGTTCGACCTTTTTCATGTTTCACTGTTCGCATACATGGCTGGTGCCCTGTTCTGCATCACCCTGTCTCTCAAGCATGCCGCGTCCGGCGAGGAACGCAAACAAATGCAGTGGATCGCCTGGGGGATCTGCATCGCTTCCTTTCCATTTCTGGTTCTTCACGTCCTTCCCCAAATTCTCTTCTCCGCTTACTTTATGCCGGAGGAGTTTGCCACGATCTTTTTCCTAGCGGTGCCGTTCTCGTTTCTCATGTCATTCCTCAAATATCATTTTCTTGATATTGAAGTTCTCATTAATCGCAGCATTGTCTACGCGGTTCTCCTGCTGTTCATTTCCATCACCTTTGCCCTTGGGTTTCTCCTGGTTACGTCCTCGTTCGGCGAGCGCCTGCCCTTTCGGGAGTACGTCCTCATCACGGGCGCCTCGTTGATCACCGCGTTCTTGTTTGTGCCCGTGCGGGATCTCCTCCAGCGTGTGCTTGACGAGACTTTGTTTGCTGCGCGCGCGAATTACCGGACCGCGGTCAGCCTCCTCTCCGAACGTCTCCATCAGTGCCTGACTCCGGCAGACCTGTATCGGGAACTCGTCGAGAGCGTCGGCAACCTTGTGCCGACGTCGCACCTCGCACTGTACGAGGTTGGGCAGGATTCGCTCCGACTGCAGGCTTCGCGCGGATCGGCGCCGCCACTGCTCCGTCCACCGGAAGCCAAGGATTCCTGGCGGCGCGTCGCACTGCCGGACGCAGTAGCTCCGGACCGCCTTGGTGCGAATCCGAGACTGCAGGATTGGCTCCGGGATGCGGGTTTTTCGGTGGGTTTGGCTCTTGCGGACGGGACGGGAAAGATTCTCGCAGTCGTCTTGCTCTCTCCACGCGTGCCCGGAGAACGATTTCAGGCCGAGGAGGTGGATTTGATAACAACCGCCTGCGGACAAGCGGCCGATATTCTGGAGCGGCTCCGGTTGCAGGAGCGAATGTTCCTTGAGCACGAAGAGAGGGAGCGGGCCGAAGAACTCAGCGAGCTGAAATCGTATTTCGTTTCCAGCGTGTCCCATGAGCTTCGCATGCCCCTTACCTCCATCCGGATGTTCGCCGAGACCCTTCGCCTCGGACGCGTGGCGGGTCAGCGACAACGACGGGAATATCTGCAAATCATCGAGGGCGAAAGTGAGCGGCTCACGAGGCTGATCGAAAATGTTTTGAATTTCGCGAAGGTTGAAAAGGGGCTGAAGGAGTACCATTTCGAAGAAGGCCATATCGAACGCGTGGTGCGGAAGGCGGTGAACAGCATGCGCTACGAGGTACGCTCGATGCACGGCAGGCTGACGACGCGCATCACGCGCAACCTTCCGAAGATCCGGATGGATCCGGATGCCGTCCAACAGCTTCTGATGAACCTGATATCCAACGCCTTGAAATACTCCGTTCAGAAGAGACGCGTCCAGGTGACCGTCCGGAGGAAGGGACATTTCGTCGCGCTTGAAGTGGCGGACAACGGACTGGGGATTGCCAGGGAAGAGCTTCCCCACATTTTCCGGAAGTTTTACCGCGTGCGGGATATGCGATCCCAGCAGGTTGGAGGCGTGGGATTGGGCCTTCCGCTGGTCAAGCACGTAGCCGAAGCCCACGGGGGCGGCGTTCACGTGAAGAGTGTCAAGGGGAAGGGAACAACGGTGTCCGTCACGTTCCCCGTCCGATAACGAGCGATTACTCTGGGAGGAACTCCATGAAACGCATACTGGTCATCGAGGATGACCCTGCCATCGCGAGGGGATTGCTGGACAACCTCCGACAAGAGCACTATGAGGCGGAGTGGGAATCCGACGGGAAGAAAGGATACGAAAAGGCGAGGAAACAGAAGTGGGACCTGATCGTGCTCGACGTCATGTTGCCGGAAATGAGCGGGACGGATATCTGTCGATCCCTTCGGCAGGGTGGAAGCCAGGTGCCCGTCATGATGCTGACAGGAAGGGGGGCGGAGACCGACAAAGTACTGGGACTGGAACTGGGGGCTGACGATTATGTGACGAAACCCTTCAGTATTCGAGAGGTCCTGGCGCGCGTCAAAGCGCTGTTGCGGAGGCAAACGGAAGTTCTTTCCGAAATTGCTGAAACGGACGTCGGGGAGGTGCACATCGATTTCAAGAAACAGGAGGCGGTGCGCGGGGGGAAGAAGATTAAGATGAGCGCCAAGGAGTACCAATTGCTGAAATACTTCGTCCAACGGGAAGGGCAGGTCATCTCCCGTGACCAGATCCTTAATGAAGTTTGGGGATTTGACGCCCTCCCGACGACCAGAACCGTCGATAACTACGTTCTCTCCCTTCGAAAAAAGCTGGAACCCTCCCCTTCGAAGCCCAGGCACATTCTTACGATCCATACCGTTGGCTACAAGTTCGTACGCCAGGGACCAATCGCCGGGAAAAAATGACCTTTCCCTGACACATGCGTGACAACACGCGTCATGCACGGCCGTAGATTGAAGGAAACGCATGGAGATGGTCATGATGCGTCAGGAATTGTCTTCGCGGGTCCTTCAGTTCAAAACCTGGATGGTACGGGCGGACTGGTGGCGGGCGCTTCTCCTTTGGGCCCTGCTCGAGGCCTTCCGCCTGGTCGTGGCCGCCATCTAGCGTTGACTGCCGACGTCGTGGTTCTGAAAGACCCTTGACAGGTCTTTGACAAAACCGTGACAAATCGTCACGCGAGGGGTTGTACCTTGGCTGGCCCAACGTCTTCATCCATGATCCCGCGTTTCATAATCCTTTTCGGACTCTCCGTCCTCGGGACCTGCCTGTCCTCCGCGCTCCAATCTCCGTCCCTCCGCATTGCAACGTTAAACATCTGGTCCGGCCTGGATTATCGCGGCACCGCATCGGTTGGGGAATATGAAACCAATTCGGTGCGGGAAGCCCGGTTCGAGGCCCTTGTCGATGAGCTGAAAGAGGCCGGGGCGGATGTCATTCTGCTCCAGGAATGCAATCCGGTCAACAAGGTTGGATCCAGACTTGCTTCTGTGCTGGGTTATGACTGGATCGGTCAGCGTGTCAATGCGGGCATCAAGATCGGCCCGCTCGGTCTCCCGACGAATCTGAACGAAGGGCTGGCGATTCTTGCCCGGAAAGACCTTGCGTTGGAGTTTGTTGACGCATGGCGGCTATCGAGCTCCTTTGGGGCTTTCGGTGACATTGTTTCCTTCCACTTCGCCGAGCACAACATCGCCCTCGTGGGGAGGATTTGCGTGCAGGGTCGGGGAATTCTCCTCGTAAATGTGCATCTGCCTTCATCGCTGCCGGACGATTCAACGACCAGACAGGCCGTGGAAGCGATTCTTCAGAACCGAGGTGATTCCCCGGTGTCGCCCGGGGAGATCAGGAGGGAGATCAGGCGTGGGGCAGAGGAACGTGAACAGCAGGTTGCCCGGTTGTTGGAGCATCTTGAGACTCATGCCGGGGGCATGCCCGTGATCCTGGGCGGGGATATGAATGCCACAGAGGTTTCTCCTGAGGTGCAGCGTCTCGCGGGCCGGTTTGTGCACGTCATGCCCTCAGGGGAGCATCCTGTCACGTGGGATCCGTTGAATCCCAACACAGCGTATTCTCGTCTCCTTCCTCCGCAACCCACGCTTCTGGATGAACTTAATGTCTGGTATGATGGCATTCCGCGCCTTATTGATCATATTTTTCTCAGAAGAGGTTTCCGGCCCGACGATGTTGTCTCCGCTTCGATTTTTGCAGACCGACCGCGTGGAGGAAGGTACGTGTCGGATCATTATGGTCTTCTTGCTGATGTTTGGATCGGATCGCCGGCCGATACCGCCGCTCAGATCGTGCCCCCATCCATTGAGGTTCTTCCGATTCTGAGCTACGACACAGACGTCGGCTTTGGGTACGGAGCGAAGGGGTTTGTGCTCAACGCGTTCGGCAAATCGGAATCCATTGATCTGACCGTGTTCAACAGCACGAAGGGGGAGCGATGGTACCGGCTCGTGTTTTCGGTTCCGGATTTCGAGCTTCGACAAGGAACCCGATACCCCTGGTCATTGGATGTCATTGTCGATTATGACAAGTACCTCGTCAGCAACTTCTTTGGCTTAGGCTCCGAGTCACGGAAATCCGACCGCGAAACCTATACAAAGGAGCCGCTGGAGGCTCAACTGCTCGTTGGACGGGGGTGGAGCGGAGAATTGGTGACACACATGGGGATGAAGTTCAAGACGGTCCGCAATGAGGGATTCCCTTCCGGCGGATTCTTTGCAACGACCACACCGGTGATCAATCAGGGCCGGAGCTCAGGTTGGAGTCTTCTTGCATCCGTGCGAAATGACACGAGGGACAGTTATATCAATCCATCCCGCGGCCATGTTGTTCAGCTGGATCTTGAACACGGCATTGGGGGAGACTACCGCGCATCGTCACTGTCGCTGGCCTTGCAGGGTTACAAAACGCTTTTCTATCCGAAGACGGTTCTGGCCGCAAGAATCATGGGGCAAGCGGTTGGCGGCGCGAACCTTCCGCTCCACGCGCTTGCCAGCCTCGGTGGGAACAAAACCCTGCGCGGGTATGCTCAGGACCGGTTTCTCGGCAAGGCACTTCTGCTCGGAAATCTCGAAGTACGGTTCCCGATTTTCTGGAGACTGCACGGGTTGGCGTTGTACGACGTCGGGCAAGTGCGGGGAACCGTTGGTCAGATCACGATGGGGCGGGGGTGGAGGTCCAATACCGGGTTCGGGTTACGGCTTCTCATGGACACCTTTGTCGTTCGACTTGATGTTGGATGGAGTGGCGAGGGGACCGGACTGTACTTCAACTTCGGGCATCTTTTCTAGGCTGTCCCTGTCAATGCGTTGATCGCTCATGCCGGCAGGCCGTCCCGCCCGGAGACCCTCCTGCTCTGAAGAACCGCCCGCCGCTCCACGACGCATAACGCCATCTCTCCGATTTGCTTCTTCCTCATTCTCTCCTCTTTATCAAAGCCCTTGCCGGGGTCGCTATATCGCTCATGCATCACTTCAGCTTTAACGCGACAAAACTTTGACACCGTTGCGATGTTCCAGTGACACTTGTTATCAGACGAATGTGCATGCTTGGGATGAACACTGTCGAGGTGGGAGATGATTACTGGAATGGTTCTGGTCGTCGCGGCGGTCACATTCGGAATGTGTGCCTTTGCCCTTCGTCGCTTGTGCATGTGCTTCCGTATTCGGTGATCGGATCGTGGAATCGAAATCACCATATCTGGTCCTTAATCCCGCCTCGGCAGGCGGCAAAACAGGCCGCCGGCAGAAGGAGATCATCCGTGCAGTGGAACGACAATTCGGTCCTGTCATCCTCCTGCTCACCGAAAAGAACGCGGCCGTTTCTGCAGAAGCATCTGACGGAGGAGTGATCCTTGTCTCGGGCGGAGATGGCACAATTCAGCATGTCGTGAATGCTTTTCTGCAGAAGGGATCTCCGGGTCTTTCCTCCCCGGAACTTGCCATCCTGAGCAGCGGTACAGGGTGCGGATTTGCCCAAAGCCTCGGGATTCCCCGTGGGCTTGAGCGCCAGGTACGCATTGCCGCCAGTGGCCGGGCAAGGGCCATCGATGTGGGAAAGCTTGAATATACACAATTCAACGGCGCCAGAGCGATGCGATACTTCATCAACGAATGTCAGCTCGGCATCGGGGCCGAGGTGGTCAGACGTGTGGAAGGGGGGGCAAAACGCGCAGGAGGGCGGCTCACCTTCGGGCTTGCGACTCTGCAGTCGGTCTTCAGGCACCGGAACCAGGCCATGACGGTCACCACAGACGGAATCAGGCACGAAGGAACATTCTGCGGAGTGACGGTCGCGAATGGACCGCGGATGGGAGGTGGAATGAACCTTGTTCCCGGAGCGTCGATGGAAGACCACCGTCTTGACATCCTGATTATGGGTGATCTTAGTGTCGGCCAGCGTGTGCGCGCATTTCCGGGAATTTACAGCGGCAGTCACGTTCGGAGGAGGGGATTCTCGCTCCGGCAGGCAAGACATGTGACGATTCACTCCAACCTGCCTGTCACGATTGCGGCAGACGGGGAGGTGCTTGGCACGACTCCCTGCACGATCGACGTCATGCCGGCGGCAATTCGCGTGAGACGATAACGGAGGTGGACATGGAATCGATGAGTCGGGCGGCACTTCGTATTGAGTTTGAAGCCAGGATGTTCATTTCGTTCACACTGGTGGCGGTTGTGTGTTTCGCATCGTTCACAGTCTTTGAACCCACGGACACGGCAATTGTTCTGGCGGCGCAACCTCTTGGATTCCGGCCCGGACAGGTGCAAACCGGGATGCATGTATTTGCCGCAATGATCATGCTGGCCGCCTCTCTCCTGAGAATGTGGGGTGGCTCGGTGCTGAGCTCCGTGCGCATGATGGCTTTCAAAGTGCAGACAGACACCCTGGTTACCTCCGGACCCTATCGCTTTGTCAGGAATCCCATCTATAGCGCTGATCTTCTTGCCATGACGGCGTTTGCCCTGTGTCTTCCTCCGCCGGGACTTCTGTTGCCTCTCCTCTTCTTTTTCCATTACAACAGACTCGCGCGATTCGAGGAACAATCCCTGGAACGCGCGTTTGGTGAGGAGTACAAAGAGTATCGGCGCTCCACCCCGCGCCTCCTGCCCTCAGCGACACTTCAGGGTTTCATGGGCGGTTTGAAGGAGTTTCGTGTTACGTGGGACGGTTTCCGGAACAACGCCTTGTATCTGTTGTTCATTCCGGGACTACTGGTAGCGGCATGGACAGGAGAGTTTTCCCACGCAGTCCTGATTGGCTTTCCTGCAGTCATTGAGTGGGCATGGGTTCACACCAGGAAGGGAATCGGTCACAGGAACAACGAAACATCAAAACGGGTGTTCGAGGATATTCTGTATGCACAGTGCTGGGAGGACCCGTCCCTGGATCGGGCCGCGTTCGGATTGGGAAAAGACGATGTCGTTTTGACGATCACCTCAGGGGGATGCAACGCGCTGACCTTCCTTCTGGATGATCCACAAGAGATCATCGCGTTGGATCTCAATCCGAGCCAGAACCATCTTCTGGCCCTGAAAATTGCAGCATTCCGGCACCTGACGCACGATGAACTGCTGGAGTTTGTCGGTGTCCGGCCCTCGGACCGGCGATTGGACCTTTACAGGAAGCTCCGGCACGACCTGGACGGGAACAGCCGGGACTATTGGGAGAAGCAGGCTTCAAAAATCAGGGAAGGCATCATCCATTCCGGCAGGTTTGAGCGCTACATGCGGCTCCTTCGTTTCTGGCTGCGTCTCTTCATTGGACGGAACACGATGGAGGCATTCTTTGCGGCGCGGGACCGGAAGGAAAGAGATGAACTCTACAGGACACAGTGGGAGAACATTCTATGGGTTCTCTTTACGCGGGTTCTCTTGAGCCGATCCATGATGACGCTGTTGTTCGACAAGGCATTCTTTGCCCAGCTCGATGCCAGGCTCTCGTTTGGAGCGAACTTCGCGGCCAAGACACGACGTGCGCTCACCGAGCTCCCGGTTCAAGAGAACTACTTTCTGTCCTACATTCTCCTCGGACGATACTTCAGTGAACGTCATCTCCCGCCCTTTCTGCTGAAAGAGAATTTCGAAGTCATCCGGAGCCGTGTGGAGCGGATCACGATAGTCACCGAAAAGTGCGACCGCTACCTTTCCCGGATGCCCGGGAACACCATTTCAAGATTCAACTTCACAAACATCTTCGAATGGATGTCTCCTGCCGACTGCGAAGCGATTCTTCGGGAAACGGTGCGGGTGGCAAAGCCTGGAGCAATCCTCACCTATCGCAACCTTCTCGTTCCCCGGTCGAGACCGGAGACACTGGCACATGAAATCGAGCCTCTCGAGGATCTGGCCAACGCGCTGTTTGAACGTGACCTGTCTTTCATCTATGACCGGTATGTCGTTGAACGCGTCCGCAAAGAGGAGAGGCCATGAGTCCAACGGTCCTCCCGGTCCGGAATCGCACGACGTTGAGGGATTTTCTTCGGCTTCCCCATGCTCTGTACGCGACGGATTCCCTGTGGGTCCCTCCATTGACGTCGGAGGTGAAGAAAACACTCGATGTCAGTTGCAATCCGTATTTTCGCCGCGCACACCTGGAGCGCTTTGTCTGCTACGATCACGATGGTGCGGCCGGAAGAGTCGCGGTGGTCCTGAATCCCGCCCACGTTGAAACATTTCGCGATAAGACGGCATTCTTCGGTTTCTTCGAGGCCAGGAATGAGCCTGCCGTCGCCCGGGCTCTCTTTTCAGCCGCTGAATCGTTTTGCCGTGCTCACGGAGCGGAGTTCCTCGAGGGGCCGTTCAATCCCAACCACTATTCTGAACTCGGATTACAGGTAAGCAGATTCGATCGCCCACCGAGCTTTTTTCAGACATACAATCCGCCCTACTACGAAGAACTCCTCGTGTCGTCCGGTTTTCGCGAAGTGGCTCGCATTCACACACGAAGGAACGAACACATTGCATCGTACGTGAGCGATCATCTGAGGCCATGGAAGGCGCCGATGGAGGTTCCGGAATATACGGTGCGTTGTGTGAACATGAAGGACCTCCCGAATGAGCTGGAACGGATTCGTGAAGTGTGCAATGATGCTTTCGCGGACAACTGGCATTTTCTCCCGCTCTCGCGTGAGGAGTATCTCTTTGCCGCAGAGTATCTCCATCTGGTGACCCGCCCGGAGCTTGTCATCATCGTCGAGCACAAGGGGGTTCCGGTGGGAGTCCTTGAGTGCGTGCTTGACGTGAATCCGCTCCTCCGCCGCTTCAACGGCAGATCAGGCCCCCTCAAGATCGTCCGGTATCTTCGGGCCCGGAAGAACGTGAAGCATCTGATCATCTTTGCCGTGGGGATCAGGAAAGCATACCAGAAAACACGGGTCTTTGCGCTTCTTCTGAACGCCGTATGCGGACTTGCGGAACACTACGATGTCCTGGAGACCACATGGATGTCGGACAGCAACGTGCTGGCCGTTCGGGCCGCCGAGGTGCTTGGCCTCGAACGGGACAAGGAGTTTGCCATCTATCGAAAATCCGTCGCTGATGGAAAACAAGGAGAAACACCATGAACGAGATGTATCCGATAGAGTGGGGGCTGGAAAGCGGGGAAGGCGGAGGACTGATCGTGGCGGGATGCCGATTGCGTGATCTGGCGCTGACTTACGGTACGCCCCTGCATGTGGTCCATGAAGAGCGTCTCGAGCAAACGGCGCGATCGTTCCTCGCGGCTGCGCAGTCAGCGTATGCCGGCAAAGTGAGTGTCCACTACCCCTTCAAATGCAATGCCCTGCCCGCAGTTGTGGGTGTGTTACGGAAGGCAGGGATGCGGGCAGAGGTCATGACCCCGTTCGAGCTCGATCTCGCCTTCAGGCTTGGTTATGGAAATCAAGAAATCATTGCGAACGGCCCGTGCAAAACCGCCGCATTCCTTCGGGAGTGCCTGGAACGATCGGTTCGCCTGATCGTAGCCGACTCGCTTGAGGAGGTCCGCGACCTGCTGGAATTGACGAAGCGCACCGGGCGGACGACTGAGATCCTCCTGCGCGTCAATCCGGACTATGTTCCCCGCGGCATGAACCGCGGATCGGCCACGGCCAGCAGGACCGGCTGTGCCTTCGGATTGGATTGGAAGGGCGGAGAGGTCGGTGCCGGATTGAACCTGCTCCGGAACTCCCGCGCGGTCAGGTTCCGCGGGTTTCATTTTCACATTGGTACCGGCATCAGGAGACCGGGGGATTACACGGCGGCATTTGCATGCCTGCCGGATCTGGTTGTCGAGGCACATCGTCGCGGCCTGAACGTGGAGGTCCTTGACGTGGGAGGAGGAATGGCATCGGCCACGAGTCGCGAATTTACATCCCGTGAAATGCTGGAGTATCAGGCCCTGGAGATTCTTCCGCCCCTCAACGGAGGTTGCCAAACCGCAGGCGTGGCAGATTTTGCCATGCACATTGTGCGTTCGGTCGAAAGAGCGTTTAACGGTATGGAGCTTCCGGAGCTGATTTACGAGCCCGGCCGCTGTATTACCGGCGCCAACCAAATGCTCCTGCTCACGGTTCATCGGATAAAGAGGCGCGCGGGGAAGACGTGGATCATTACGGACGGAGGGTTGGGGACAGTGTCTCTGCCGACCTTCTACGAATGGCATGAGATCCTCCTGTGCAACGACGTCCGACGACCGCGGAGCCTTCGCGCCACGATCATAGGTCCCGGTTGCTTCGCCGGTGATGTGATCTACCGGAACAAGCCCATGCCCGAGGTGAATCCCGGCGACGTGATCGCCGTGATGGACACTGGCGCGTACTTCCTTGCTCTTGAATCCTCATTCGGCTTTCCCCGGTCCGCTGTTGTGAGTGTCCGGAATGGGATCCCTCGGCTCATTCGACATCGGGAAACATTCAAGGAAATGATCCAACGCGATGAACTGTTGCCGACCAACAATGAGGTACAGGTAGAGGTGTCATCATGAACTTTTCCCTCGTGAGCGACGGAAACGATCCTTTTCGCAAAGACATCACAGAATCCATCCTGAAGGAGTGTCTCAGGCACGGGCATCACGTGTCGGACAGTTCCAACGACATCCGGTTCGTTCTGAACAGCACGGACGCGCATCATCCGAGGGCAGGCAGAAGACGTTCCCGGTCGGTGTTCATTGTTTCCCTCGTCACCGCCGATGGAAGCGTCGAGGACATGAGGGCTTTCTGCTACACGGCGCTCATTCGTACGCTCTCCAATCTGCTCATTTGCGTCAGGAAGAACGGCAAGCCGACACCGGAAGTCTATTTTACGACCCCGGAAGCGGGATTCTACCATTATCCGTTCGACCCGGAACGGGTGTACCGATCGATGATGCCCATCGCGGGCGCGCACTACGCGATCGAGAACAGGTTTGAAACTGACCTTCCGGAAAGACTGTGGCGGGGATCGGACGTGGTCGAGCAGATAAAACACTACGGGGCGGAACTCGACAGACTCGGGGTCCTTCCGACGCCGTTTCCACTCAGGGAGCTGTTGTCCGGGCACGACATGCGGCATTTGTACAAAATCTATGGGATCACAGGGCTGAGCTACGGCAACCTCAGCGCCCGGGAACGCATACCGGAGCTTGGCGAAACAACATTCTGGATGACAGGACGCGGGATCGACAAGTCCCACATCAGCACGGTGGGGAGGGACGTGCTCCTGGTGCGGGACTTCGATCACGCCGCAGGGACGGCAATCCTGAGCATGCCACGGGAGTACGATCCGCGTACACGGGTTTCCGTGGACGCCGTTGAACATGCCCTGATCTACAAGACCTACCCGGCAGTGAGTGCGATCGTTCATGTGCACGCATGGATCGAGGGCGTGCTGTGCACACGCCAGAACTATCCTTGCGGGACACAAGAGCTTGCAGAGGAAGTAGTCGCTCTTCTCGAAAAGACCGGCTCGCCGGAACGGACCGTTGTAGGACTGAAAAACCACGGACTGACGATCACGGGCCCCTCGCTGGAGGAAATCTTTGAGCGGATTCGCGGCCGGCTTTTGCCTGAAGTGCCCATGTTTGCGTGAAGAATTCTCATGATTCTCTATGCACTGCGAATCTTGCGTGATCAGCCTTTCCGTCTCGGATTCACCGTCGGCGGTATTGCCCTGTGCATTGTTCTCATTCTCTTCCTTGCCGCTGTCTACCGTGGTGTTCGTGAAGGCTCGATCGATTACATTCGGGCCAACGAAGCCGATCTGTGGGTTCTGCAGGGAAGCGCGACGAACATCCTGCGCGGATCTTCAATCCTCCTGCAGGCACACGGCAGCGTTCTTGAGAACGTCGAAGGGGTCGAGACCGTTGCTCCGGTGTTCTTTTTGCTTTCCTCGGTTACGATCGGGGAACGCGCTTCGACGGTCTACCTCACAGGGTTTGAGAGCCGGACGGGGCTTGGCGGTCCGCCCAGGCTTGCGGGCGGAAGAATTGCCTCCGGTGAGGGAGAGATCGTGCTCGACAGGTCTTTTGCCAGGAAGTTCGGACTTGTCTTGGAGGACACCGTTCGCATACGCAACCAGACTTTGCGTGTTGTGGGATTGAGCGAGGGCACGAATATGTTCGTAATCCAGTATGCGTTTGTCACGCTGGAGCAGGCGCGGAACCTCGCGGGATACCCGGGCCTGGTGACGTGCTTCCTCGTTCGCCTCAAGGATCCGGCCGATTGCGAGCGTGTGCGTGCAGACGTTCGGGAGGATTTTGAGGATCTCGAAGTATTCACCCATGATGAATTCCTCGCCAACAACATACGGGAGATGGAATCGGGCTTTCTCCCCTTGCTTCTTGTCCTTGCCCTCCTTGGAGCGGTTGTTCTGACGATCATTCTGAGTCTGATTCTTTCCATGAACATTCTCGAACGGCGCAACGATTTCGCCGTCCTGAAGGCACTTGGTTCTCCCCGGAGAACCCTTCGGGTGATCGTGATGGCGCAGGCATTCATACTTGGTTGGGCGGGCAGTCTTGCCGGATTTGTCGCCATCGGGCCATTGGCCGGCGTAGTCGAGACCCTGGCGCCTGAGGTCAGCACAAGAATCGAGATGACGATGCTGGGCGCAACGTTCGGGTCCACAGGGCTTATGAACCTTCTGAGCAGTTGGATTACGCTTCGCCGGATTCGCTCCGTTTATCCGCTGGAGGTGTTTCGATGAGCGCACCACGCAACAACCCCATCGTGCTTGCACTGGAGCGGGTATCGAAGACGTATTCATCCGACGGCCAACGCGTCCCGGCGGTGGCTGACGTTTCGCTGGAGATCAAACGCGGAGAGTTCGTGCTCCTCCTTGGACCAAGCGGGAGCGGAAAGACAACGATTCTGACCCTGTTAGCCGGCTTCTTACAGCCGACATCCGGGACTGTTCGGTTGCTGGGAAAGAGCACGGCGGAGATGCATCCGGATGATCTTCAGCGGGAACGCGCACGATCCATGGGGTTTGTTTTTCAGAACTTTCTGCTTCTCGACGCGCTGACAGTCCTCGAAAACGTTGTGATCGTTCAGGAATTCTGCGGCACGGCAAGGACGGAAGCCCGTGCCAACGCCCGGAGGCTCCTGAACCGTCTCGGAGTCGGACACCTTGCCTCCCGGTTTCCACCGTCGCTGAGCCATGGGGAGCAACAGCGGGTTGCGATCGCACGAGCGCTGGCCAACAACGCAGGGATCATCCTGGCGGATGAGCCGACCGCGAGCCTTGAATCGTCCCAGGCCGGTGAAATTGCGGAGATCCTTGGAAGATTGGTGATCGAGGAAGGGCGGTGCATGGTCGTGGCCAGCCATGATCTGCGCCTCTGCCATCATGCGCAGAAAATCATCCATCTCAGGGATGGTCACGTTGTACGCATTGAGAAAAAAGCTTGACGGCCCTTTGACAGTCTGATGACAACCTTGTCCAGACAATCTGCTATTTCAGGAAAGACTTGCTCTTCCCACACTTCTTTCACACTCACAGGGAGGTTACGATGAAGACTCTGCGATGGATTTCGTTCGCGCTGCTACTGTGTGCGTTCGCGCCGGGAAATGCCCAGGTCAGGATAACGCTCCTGCACGTGAACGACACACATTCTCATCTGGATGCCGTCGGACCGAAGAACGCGGATTTGACGGGGACGATTGGCGGCATCGCAAGGGCGGCCTCCGTCATTGGGGAAACCCGGGCCCTGGACCCGAATGTTCTCGTCTTGCACGCCGGTGATGCATTTCAGGGGGATCTCTTCTTCAACCAATACATGGGCGTTCCCGAGCTTCAGTTCATGATCCAACTTGGTTTCGACGCCATGACCGTCGGGAATCATGAGTTCGATCTCGGCCCGGAGAACCTCAACAACATTCTGAATGCGGCCTTTGCAGAGGCGTCGCTTCCCCTGCTGTCGGCCAACCTCGACGTCAGTGCCGTTCCCGGGCTTGGCGCATGGATACAGCCGGCCCTTCTGAAGGTCGTCGATGGCGTGAAGATCGGCATCTTTGGCTTGACGGTTCCCGGCAATCCCACAACCAACGCGGGGCCGGTAACGATCAGCGAGAATATCGGGGCGATCGCGGGCCAACAGGTCGCGTTTCTCCGCGGGGAAGGGGCGGAAGTGGTGATCCTGTTGTCCCACCTCGGCATCTATCTCGACAGGATCATTGCGCAGAACGTGCCCGGCATCGATTTCATCATCGGCGGGCATGATCACTATGCCTTTGCGGAGCCCGTTACGGTGCAGAATCCGCTCGGCAGCGAAACACTGATCTTTCAGGCGGGAGAACATTACAAGTACATCGGGAAACTCTCGTTCACGGTGGAGGAGGGTGTCGTTCAGGTTGATGACTACGACCTCATTCCGCTGGATGCCGGGATTCCTGCGGAGCCCTCCCTGCAGGGCATCGTTGACGTTCTGAAAGGCGGCATCGTCGGACGCTACGGGGATGTCTATGGAACGATCATTGGAACGGCCGAACGGGACCTTGAGAAGCTTCCGGATCCGGGGGCCCCGTGGAAAGACACGCCGATGGGAAATCTCGTCACGGACGCGTTTCGCAAAGCGACAGGAACCGATGTTGCGATCACGCCGACGGGTCTGATCTCCGAGAAGATCTATGCGGGTCCCGTCGTCGGAGCCGATGTGTTTCGGTCGATGAGCTACGGCTTCGATCCTGAGTCAGGATCTGGATTCAGGCTGGTGAGCGGGACGATCAACGGAGCAGACCTGCTCAAGGGGCTTGAGATCGGGCTTTCCCAACTCGGGGTGACAGAGGATTATTTCCTCCAGGTGTCGGGAATGGAATTCGCCTACCATCCGGCCAGGCCGGTGGGGCATCGGGTCACGGTTGGATCAATTCTCATCGGTGGAAAACACTTCGTGCCCGTGAAGTCCTACTCGATCACGATCAACGAAGGCGTTCTCTACCTGCTCGGCATCTTTGGCATCACGCTCCAGAATCCCGTTGTGCACGACGCGTTTGAGTATACGGTTGTGCGCGACTATATCACCGGACTCGGAGCGGTCGCGTACGCCCCCGAGGGAAGGATTCGTGATCAAAGCATCGTCCTTCAGCCGCTTCATGCCGCGGCCCGGCGTGAGGGAGACCTTCAGGGCCCGGCCGTGCGTCTGGACGGTACGTATCCGAATCCATTCAATCCCAGCACGACGATTCGTTTCACTGTCGCGGTGCCCTCGTACGTATCGCTTCGGGTGTATAACCTTGTTGGACAGGAAGTGGCCACCCTGGTGGATGCACACTTTTCCTCCGGAAGCCATGCCGTTCAATTCGATGCCTCGCATCTGCCAAGCGGCATCTACTTCACACGGCTTGTTGCGGGATCCACGGTTGAAACGGAAAGGTTGATTCTGATGAAGTGAGCCCGCGGCCGGCAGCGCGGGAACCGGGGTCCCGCGCTGCGTTATTCTGGCCCGGGCTGAACGCGTTGGAGCCGTACCAGGAATCGTTCTTAGTATCCTCCTTTCCTTTCTTCGACCGCTTGGTTAGATTCGGAAACAACACAAGGGGGTCGCATGGGAATCCACATCGAGGAAGTTGAATCGCGTCGCGATCTCAAACGATTCGTTGCGTTTCCTTCAACCCTGTATCGTGGGAATCCCTGCTGGGTGCCGCCGCTTCGTCTTGACGAAATGAACACCCTTCGCAAGGACAAGAATCCCGCTTTTGAATTCTGTGATGCCGTTTACTGGATGGCATTTCGCAACGGCGAGCCCGTTGGCCGGATCGCAGGGATTCTCCACCGGCGTTTTAACGAGATCTGGGGAGTGAAGAATGTGAGGTTTGGATGGGTGGATTTTGTGAACGACCGCGAAGTCTCACAGCAGCTCTTCGCCGCGGTGGAGGCATGGGCGCGGTCAAAAGGGATGACGCGAGTCCATGGGCCTCTGGGATTCACCGACATGGACCGGGAGGGGATGTTGGTGGAAGGATTCGACGAGACCGGCACACTGGCGACGATCTATAATCATCCCTATTATCCGTCCCATGTGGAAGCCCTGGGATACCGCAAAGATGCCGATTGGGTGGAATTTCACTTGGTCCCGCCGCGGGAGGTTCCTGAGAAGGTCGAACGGCTTGCAAGGGCGGTGGCAGAGCGCTATGGACTAAGGACCCTCAAGGCGCGAACGAGACGAGAGATTGTTCGGTATGCCCGCGAGATTTTTGAGATCATCAACACAACTTACAAACCCCTCTACGGCTTTGTCCCTCTGACGGTGACACAAATCGACTGGTATGTCCGGCAATACTTTGCTTTTATCCGGCCCGAATATGTGCCGATTGTGCTCGACCGGAGCGGAAAGGTTGCTGCTTTCGGGATCACGATGCCCTCCGTCTCCACTGCCCTCCAGCGGTGTGGCGGGCGATTACTGCCCTTCGGGTTTGTGCATCTGCTTCGCGCCATGCGCCACAATGATGCCGTGGACCTGTATCTGACGGCCGTGCGGCCTGAATACCGGGACAAAGGCGTCAATGCGATTCTCATGTACGAAATGAACGTCCTGTATGCACAACGGCATATCAGAAGCGTGGAATCCAATCCGGAGCTCGAATCAAACACAAAAGTGCAGGCGCAATGGCGGGTGTATGGAGGGCGACAGCACAAGCGCAGACGTTGCTACGCGAAGGATCTCGTAAGCCCCGGTCCTTCACCGGAGAGATTCGTTGAGGAGCGTCAGAGTCTGTTTGACAAGCCGGAAGGATAACGACAGAGCATCAGGGGAAACGTAGGTCGAGCTGTCCCGGGGCGTGTGCATGAGCTTGAGCACTTCCGGCAGGCGGGAGGGATCGGGTTGCCATCCGCTTTTCACTGTTTCAATCAACAACGGGACGTCGGGGGATGGCACGACGGACACGGAGATGTTCTCGAGATTCCTTTGCGCAAATGAAAGATGGTCGGAGGGCGGATACGCATCGGTTTCGTGATACGGGACGGCAAGGGTCTTTGCAGCCTGACGAACGAAAGGCAGGAGAACATCATCGTCCCCGCCGCCCACAGGCCCGACAAACAGCGCATCGCCCATGCCCTCAACATCCAGATTGATCATGGCGAGATGGACCGACGAATCTGCATAGGTCCTTGCAAACTCGTGAGAGCCGTTCAAACCTGTTTCCTCCTGGTCGAAAAAGCAAAACGTGATTCGGTGGTTCCACTCCACGGACTTTGACCAGTGAAGCAGCCCCAGCAGGACCGCCACACCTCCGCCATTGTCGTTGGCACCCGGAGATCGCGGCACGGCGTCGTAATGCGCCCCCACGACGATATTTTTCCTTCCTTTGCCAATCGTTGCAATAATGTTTTCACCGGCAATTGTTCTCTCCATGGTGCCGAACTTCAGCGTACGGCTGAATGCTTCGGTCCGGTGCGGGATCCCGATCTTCTTCAGCTGTTTTTTGACCCACTCGCGCCGGCCTTCCGGCGTCCTTCCCTCAATGCCCCGCACCCAGGAATGGAGATCATCGCCACTCTGGCCAACGGCGGAAGAGGAGATCGAGATGAAGAAAAGGATGATGAGAGAGAGTTTCATTGGTTTGATGGTGGTTGTTGGGCATTGATTATTGGTTCTTCAAGAGGATCCTGAACACCGCACCTTCCCCCGCCTTGCTTGCCTTCAGCACGAGCGTTCCCCGGTGATAGGTCTCAATAATGCGTTTCGACAGGCTGAGGCCCAATCCCCATCCCCGCGCCTTGGTTGAGAAGCCCGGACGAAAGATATCTTTTCTGTACAGTCCTTCGACACCCTTTCCCGTGTCGGCAACGTCGATGAAGACATGCGATCCGGCGATCCCGGCCGTGATCCGGATGATCCCGCCGTTCTCGATCGCATCGAGCCCGTTCTTGATCAGATTCTCCAGCACCCATTCAAACAGCTCCCTGTTCAATCGTACCCTTATTGCCCCTGCGCATTCGAATTCGAGCTTTACGCGTTTTCCCGTCTGAGGAATTCTCCGCTCGAAGTAGGCGATGACTCTTTCAATGACCTCCTTGAGATCCTCTTCGGCAAGTTCTGGCCTGGAGCCGATCTTGGAAAACCGCTCGGCGATTTTCTGCAGTCTCCGCGTATCGCCCTCCATGTCTGCCACAATCGCGCTGATCCTTGCGTCCGTCCGAAGGTTTGTCTTCAGGAGTTCGACCCACCCCAGCAGGCTGGAAATGGGCGTGCCGAGCTGATGAGCCGTTTCGCGGGCCATGCCCACCCAGATGTTGCTTTGCTCACTGCGTTTGATGGAACTGAAAGCGATGTAGGCGACAAGAAGAAAGAGGCCGGCAAGGCCGATCTCGACATAGGGAAACCATCGGAGCTGAGTGATGAGATCTGACTCACCGTAATGGACGAAGTTGAGGATCATCGTGTCCTGGTATGCCACCTTGATCGGAGGATTGGTCAGGTCCATTTCTTTGATCAGCGCGAGGAGGGTTTCCCGCTGGCGGTCGAGATCGAGAGTAGTGTCGAGATCGATGTTCCTCACCGCGTTGATGTATGAGCCTGAGAGCGGAGGAATGGGCTCATGGCGTGAATCGGTGAGAATGATGGGAAAGTCGATCGAGCGGAGGATCTCGTCAAAGACGAAGCTGTAGTCTCCCCCCATGGAGCCTGGGGCATTGGCAAGGTACTCCAGCGATTTCGCGTACAGATCGGCCACCCGCTTTTGCCGCTCTTCGAGCCGCTGGACGATCCCATGGGTATAGAACAGTGTGCCGGCAATGATCAAAAAGCCGAACAGCATCAGGCCCGCTTTGAATGTCCCCGATTGCGGGCTTCCGCCTTTGTATTGCGGTTGCATGGCTTAACGGACGGAGAGAGTCTGATCCCTGCGGGCACCCACGGAGACCATCGAGATCCTGACGCGAAGCTGTCTTGCAAGGAAGGCAATATAGGCCCGGGCCTGCGGTGGGAGGTCCCTGTACTTCCGGGCTTCCGACGTACTGGCGCCCCATCCTTTGAACCTGCGATATACCGGGACCACGTTTTCGAGAGTCTGTACGTCGGTTGGAAATGACGTGAGTTTCCTGGAACCGTGGCGGTACTCTGTGCAGACATGAATCTCGTCGAATTCGTCAAGCACGTCAAGCTTCGTTATGGCGATCTCCGTGATGCCGTTGACCCGGATGGAATAGGCAAGGCTTACAAGATCAAGCCATCCGCACCTGCGCGGGCGTCCTGTCGTCGCGCCGAACTCGCCGCCGACTGAACGAAGACGCTCGCCGGTTTCATCGGTAAGCTCGGTTGGGAACGGACCGTTGCCGACGCGGGTGCTGTAAGCTTTGACCACACCCATGATCGAGCGAACGGATGTGGGGGGGATCCCCAGGCCCGTGCAGGCTCCACCGCTGGTCGGATTGGAAGAGGTGACGTAGGGGTAGGTTCCATGGTCCACATCAAGGAGGGCCCCCTGGGCGCCTTCGGCCAGAATCGAGCGCTTCTTCCGGAGGGCCCGGTTCAGGTATTCCGACGTGTCGGTGACGTATTCATCGATCTCCCGGTCGAATTCCTGATATTCCTGGATCAGCGCGTCAAGGTCCAGCTCAGTGGCCCCATAGACCTTCCTCAACAGCTCATTCTTTTCTTCGATGTTCCGGCGGAGCTTCTTGCACAGAACGTCCCGGTCCAGCAGATCCACCACGCGGATGCCCGTCCGCATGTACTTGTCGATGTAGGCAGGACCGATGCCGCGGCCCGTTGTGCCGATTTTCTGATCACCCTGCTCACGGATCGTGTCCAGAGCTTTGTGATAGGGCATGATGAGGTGGGCATTGTGGCTGATGAGCAGACGTCCCCTTGTGTTGATTCCTGCAGCGCGGAGCTGGGCGATCTCAGTCATGAGGGCCTTTGGATCGATCACAACGCCGTTCCCGATGACGCAGGTGACATGCGGATGAAAGATGCCTGAGGGGATAAGGTGGAGGACGAACTCGCGTTCCTTCGTCTTTCCGCGCGCGGGGAGGACCACTGTGTGGCCGGCATTGGCACCACCCTGATAGCGGGCAACGACGTCGACGCGTTCACTCAGGTGATCGACGATCTTGCCTTTGCCCTCGTCGCCCCATTGGGCGCCCACTATGACCTGAACAGGCATGGGTTGTGCAATGATGGTTCAGGATTGTTTCCAATTTCTCCCGGGAGGATCCCTTTGGGACAATTGGCGATGGTTAATTGAAAATCCAAAAAAAATGGTAGTCAAAAAATGCGCGAGATACAAGAACGCTTCTTTGCCTTTCCTCACTTATTCGAGTATATTGGCTCCGCATTGAAGATCGGAGATTGTGCTTGGATAAATTCATCATACGCGGAGGGCGGCATCTCGCAGGAACCGTACAGGTGAGCGGAGCAAAGAACGCGTCGCTTGCTCTGATGCCGGCAACAATTCTGGCTCCCGGTCGCTATGCGCTCTCCAACACGCCGGTCTTGCGCGATGTGGCAACGATGAGCCGCCTGCTGGAATCGATCGGTTGTACGACCGAGCATGAGAATCATCTTCTGAGGATAGATTCCTCGCGGGTGACGGCATTTGAGGCGCCCTACGAGCACGTAAAGAAGATGCGCGCATCGGTGTACGTTCTTGGCCCTCTGCTTGGCCGCTATGGCCGGGCGCGGGTTTCTCTTCCCGGCGGATGCGCATGGGGGCCGCGGCCCGTGAACCTTCACATCGAGGGTATGCGCCGGCTCGGTGCCGAAGTTGAGCTGGAAGGCGGATACATTGTTGCAAAGGCAAAGCGGCTGAAAGGGGCAAGGATCCTCTTCGATGTTTCGAGCGTGGGGGCGACCGGCAATGTGCTGATGGCGGCTGTGCTGGCCAAAGGCACGACGGTGATCGAGAACGCGGCCATGGAACCGGAGATCACCGCACTTGCCGGCTTTCTGGTTTCGATGGGGGCGAACATTCGCGGCATCGGCTCGAGCACGATGGAGATCGAAGGCGTCGATGAGCTCCATCCGGCCGATGTAACGACCATACCGGACAGAATTGAGGCGGGTACATTTCTGATTGCGGGAGCCATCGCCGGCACACAGGGCAAGGCTGTCCGCGTGGAGCGATGCAACCCGCGGCATCTGGGTGCCATCGTCAACAAGCTCGAGGACGCCGGGGCGCGATTGACTTCAGGGGAGGATTTCATTGAAATTGAGCCTCCGGAAACGATCAGGCCGGTCAATGTGACCACTGCCGTTTATTCCGGCTTTCCGACCGACATGCAGGCACAATGGATGGCTCTGATGAGCATGGCAGCCGGAACGAGCATCATCACCGATACGATTTACTTTGATCGCTTCACGCATGTTCCCGAACTGAATCGGCTGGGTGCCAACATCACGATCAAGGAAAATGTCGCGACGGTCATCGGACGCAAGGAGCTCACCGGGGCCAAGGTCATGTCCACGGACCTGCGCGCAAGCGCCTCGCTGATCCTTGCGGGACTTGCGGCCCGGGGGACGACGGAGGTTCTTCGCGTGTACCACATTGATCGCGGGTATGAGCGTATCGAGGTCAAACTGCGTGGATTGGGGGCGGATATCAAGCGCGTGAGCGGGGAAGAATTCTGATACCGTGAACGCATTTCGGCAACTTGTCGGCACGAAGCAATTCCGCATCCACGCCGCCCTCCTTGCCTTTGTAGCCCTTCTCTGCACGCAAGTTCCCCTCTTCAATTACCTCGGCTTCGAGTTCTCCGTCCTGATGTCGGTCCTGGCCGGGTACTCGGCGGGACTCGTGACTCTTTCCCATGCCGGAAAACAGCCACTGGACGCAAAGCTCACGAAGGTGTATCGGTCTTCAGCGGCCGCCTCTGCCCTTCTTCTCTTTCTCCCACTTCTCTTCATAAGCCTGAACGCCCTCCTCGTTCGCAACTGCTCGTTTGCCGACGGCCTCATGTTCTTTGCCCTGGGCCCGGTGCCTTCTGTTCTGTTTTCATCAGCACTGGCGCTTCTCGTTGCCGCGCTTTTCCGGCATTGGAGAAGGACGGCGTTCACATTCGCCTTCCTGGGCATCCTGGCCAACATTCTGATTGTCACCATGATGTCGCCTCAGATCTTTTCCTTCAATCCCCTGCTCGGCTACTTTCCGGGGATCACCTACGATGAATCGATGCACATCGGCGGCCGGCTCGCGCTGTACCGCGTGAGTACCATCGTCGCGATTGCTGTCATCGTTATGCTCGCCGAGCTTGTCCGCAGGCGCCGCGAGGTTCGTCAATCGTTTCTCATGCTTGCCGGAGGATGGGAGAAGGCCGTCCTTGGTCTGGGCGTGGCGGTCCTGGCGGGAACATGGTGGTGGAGCGACAGCCTCTCATTTTCCTCGTCCGAAAGCTCCATCCGGCGGGAGCTGGCAGGCGAGCTTGTCACCGAACACTTCGTTCTGGCATTTCCGCCAACCCTGGACACGGAAACAGCGGGAAAGCTTGCACGCGATCACGAATTCTTCTATTCAGAAATCGCGCGTCAACTGCGCATCCGTCCAAGGGGAAGAATCCGGTCGTTCTTGTACGAGTCGGCGGAGCAGAAAGGCAGACTGATCGGAGCGGCGGGAACGAACATCGCCAAGCCATGGCTCAGACAGGTTCACCTCAATATCAGCGACGCCGGGAGGGCGTTGCGCCATGAACTGGTTCATGTCATGGCGGCCGACTTCGGAATCCCGGTCCTTGGCGTCGGCATGAACTCCGGCCTCATCGAAGGGCTGGCAACGGCGGTCGAGCGTGTGCAGTACGACGAGACCCTGCACCGGGTGGCAGCCCAGATCATTGCCGTGGGCATCGAGCCGGACATGGAGAGCCTCTTCAGCCTCACGGGCTTTTTCAAAGGGCATGGCGGAACAAGTTACATGCTTGCCGGTTCGTTCTGCAGGTACCTCATCGATCAATACGGAATGCGGAGGTTCAAGTGGGCGTATCGGACGGGGGATTTTGAGACATTTTATAACCGAAGATTTGAAATTCTCGTTGCCGAGTGGCGCCGATACATCAGCCAGCCCGCCCCTACGATGGAGGAGCGTACGCGGGCGGCGTTTTACTTCCGTCGCCCCTCGATCTTTGCCAAGGAATGCGCGAGAGTGATTGCAGGCCTGAATGAAGAGACCCGGTTGCTCATCCGGAGAGGGGAATGGGAGAAAGCGATCGAGACCTCCCGGAGGTCGATCGAGCTCAGCCGCTCTCCCGAGGCGATCACTCAGCACGTCCTCGCTCTCACGCGGGCGGGTCGGTTCAAAGAGGCGGCGGAATTCGGAATGGCGGCCCTGAGGGATTCCTCGACGGCGCACACCCTGCTTCCCTTGTATCTCACGCTCGGTGACGCCGCGTGGGCCACCGGAGATGCTGCCGGAGCAAAACGCCTCTACGAGGCCCTCTTCGCGATTCATCTGAGCACGTCCTACGACGAGGCATGCGCGCTCAGGCTCGAGGCCATGGGGCGGCGCGATGCCGCGGAACTTCGCCCTTGGGTGACAGGCGAAATGGCGGATTCGCTGAGAGCGGAGTGGCTTGCCGAACGAGCGGCCCGGGGTGATTCATCGTTGTTGACACAGTACCTGCTTGGCCGTGAGCTCATGAGCGCGGGAAGAGCGAACGAGGCGCTCGAAGTGCTCCTGCGTGTTCGGCGGCTGAATGTGGGAATTCTCGACTATTTGCGCATGCGCCGGATCGCAAACCTGTATTTCTATCTCGGCAAGTATCAAAAGGCGAAGATGTACTTCTGGGAATCCCTGAATTTCACGGGAAAGGAATCGCACCGGATTGAGGTCGAGGAATGGTTACGAAGATGTGATTGGGAGGGATTGAAGGATTGAATCATTGAGGGATTGAATCATTGAATCAATACTGTATTGAATCAATGAATCAATGAACCAATGAATCAATGAATCAATCCCCCAATCCCCAAATTCTCGGTCTCCCTCAGGTCTTTACTTTCCTCCCATTTTTCCCGTAATTTGCACACATCCCATTGACCTTCCGGAGTTGCCATGTCCACTACGATCAGCGATGTCTGGGCGCGGGAGATTCTTGATTCGCGCGGAAATCCCACGCTTGAAGTTGAAGTCACACTTGAAGATGGAAGTGTCGGTCGTGCCGCCGTTCCCAGCGGCGCCTCCACGGGCGAGAACGAAGCCGTGGAGTTGAGGGACGGAGACGCAAACCGCTATTTGGGCCGCGGTGTTACCAAGGCGGTTGAAAACGTCAACGATGTTCTGTCTGAAGAAGTCGTCGGGTTCGACGCTCTCGATCAGGTGGGTGTCGATAAAATGATGATCCAGCTTGACGGAACCCCAAACAAGGCAAAACTGGGGGCAAATGCCCTGCTGGGTGTTTCGCTTGCGGTTGCCAAGGCGGCGGCCGAATCGCTGGGAATGCCGCTCTACCGCTATATCGGGGGCACGAATGCGCGTGTGCTTCCCGTGCCGATGATGAACATTCTGAACGGCGGCAAGCACGCGGACAACAATGTGGACTTCCAGGAGTTTCTGGTCATGCCCGTTGACGCACCGAGCTTTGCCGAAGGATTGCGCATGGGCGTCGAAGTGTTTCATTCCCTGAAGTCTGTTCTGAAGAAGAAAGGGTACAATACCGCAGTGGGCGATGAGGGTGGCTTCGCCCCAAACCTGACGTCGAACGAGGAAGCAATCGAAGTGATCCTGGATGCCGTTGGAAAGGCGGGCTACAAGGCCGGGGACCAGGTGTACATCGCCCTCGATCCCGCGGCAAGCGAGTTCTATGAGAAAGAGAAGAAGAAGTACGTGTTCAGCAAGTCGGACAAGTCGCAAAAGTCGCCTGAAGAGATGGTGAAGTACTGGGAGGGATGGCTGAAGCAGTATCCGATCATATCTCTGGAAGACGGAATGTCTGAGAACGATTGGGATGGATGGAAGATGCTGACCGATGCTGTCGGGGAGAAGGTTCAGCTGATCGGCGATGACGTGTTTGTCACGAACGTCGAGTACCTGGCGAGGGGAATCGACCAGGGAATCGCGAATTCGATTCTGATCAAGGTCAATCAGATCGGTACGCTGACAGAGACGCTGGACTGCATCGAGATGGCCAAGCGTGCCGGGTATACCACGGTGCTCAGCCATCGCTCGGGGGAAACGGAAGACACAACGATCGCGGACATAGCCGTGGCTACCAATGCCGCGCAGATCAAGACCGGATCCGCCAGCCGTACTGACCGCATCGCAAAGTACAACCAGCTTCTCCGCATCGAAGAGGACCTGGACACCAACGGCTACTACGCCGGCTTCGGCGCATTCAACGTGGAATTTGACTGACACCAGCTCCCTGACCCCCGATTCCTGATATGTCCATCAAATTCGGCACAGACGGCTGGCGCGGCGTGATCGCTGATGATTTCACGTTCGACAATGTCTCGCGCGTCGCACAGGCAACCGCGGCGTATTTCAAAAACCACAGGAAGATCCGGAACGGTGTGGTCATCGGCTACGATGCACGCTTTCTCTCGCGCGAGTTTGCCGAACTGACCGCCGCAGTGCTCGCCTCGAAGGGCATCAAGGTCATCCTATCCGACAAGATCTCGTCGACGCCCATGGTATCGTTCATGACAAAGAAGCTCGGAGCCGCGGGCGGGGTGGTGATCACCGCAAGCCATAATCCGGCACGGTACAATGGCTACAAGCTTAAGGGAGATTTCGGGGGACCGGCGCATCCGGAAATGATCGCGAAACTGGAAAAGAATCTGAAAAGGGGTCAAGGTTCGAGGTTCAAGGTTCAAGGTTTTGATGACCTGAAAAAGAGAGGGAAGATCCGGCTTCTGGATTTCACGGAGCAGTACGTTGAAAATGTCCGGTCGAAGTTGAATCTCGATCTGATCCGGTCATCCGGCATTCGCATCGCGTATGATGCCATGCATGGAGCAGGGCAGGGGGTGCTGGAACGCCTTGTGCCGGTGGCCGCGGTGCTTCGAAACACGTTCAATCCCTCGTTTGGAGGCTCGCACCCGGAGCCGCTTCCTCAGCACCTGAAGGACCTTGCCTCCACCGTGGTCGGCCGGCAATGCGACATCGGCATCGCCACCGACGGCGACGCAGACAGGGTCGGGGTGTTCGATGAACAAGGCAACTTCGTCGATTCACACCGCATCTTTGCCCTCCTGCTGAAGTATCTGGTCGAGCAGAAGCACATGACGGGCGAGGTGGCGAAATCGTTTTCCGTGAGTCAGATGATCAACGCGATGTGTGAACGCTACGGGCTCACACTCCATGAAACCCCCATCGGTTTCAAGCATCTCTGCCGGCTGATGACCGAGCGCGACATTCTGATAGCGGCCGAAGAGAGCGGGGGGCTGGGAGTGAAGGGCCATCTCCCGGAGCGCGACGGAATCTATATCGGCCTTCTGCTCTGTGAATTGATGGCGAGCAGGAAGAAAAAGCTGAGCGATCTGGTGAACGAGCTGATGGATGAATTCGGCTGGCGCTATTTCAACAGAGTCGATGCTCATCTGACTGAAAAGGAGAAGAAGAGAATCCTGGGACAGTATAAGAAGGGCGTGAAGTCGCTTGCCGGCAGGTCGATCGAACGGGTGGAGACAAAGGACGGATACAAACTGTTCGTCAGCGACGGCTGGGTCCTGGTAAGAGCGTCGGGCACGGAACCCTTGATTCGGTACTACGCAGAAGCATCGTCCCCAGAGGCGGTCGAACGTCTTCTGGACGCCGCCCAAAACGTTTGATTCTTCACAAAAAGCCCATTTCCAGGTCTTTTGGGGGCACACCCGCCTGCAACCATTTTCTCTCTCCAGGGTCTAAATCCATGTCCGATGCGAAATCTGCAGATTCCATGAGCGATACCGATCTGATTCTCAGGGCGAAGGGCGGCGACATGGCGGCCTTCGAACAGCTTGTGCACCGGTACGACAACCATGTTCTTTCGATGGCCGCGTCGTACGTGAACAATGCCGAAGACGCCAAGGATATCTATCAGGAAGTCTTCCTGCGTGTGTATCGGGGCCTGAAAAAATTCGAGCTCCGAAGCGAGTTCTCGACATGGTTGTACAGGATTGCAACCAACGTTTGCCTGAGCCATCGCTCCCGCCGGAAACGCCATTCTCACGCGGCAATCCACGGCGAGGAGGGTGACGATGAAACACACGGATTGGAAAGCGATGCGAGGTCGGACAGCCCGGCGCTGGGGGCGGAGATCTCTGAGCACATTGAGGAAGCGTTGAACAGCCTGTCGCCCAAGCAGAGAATGGTATTCACGCTGAAGCATTACGAGGAATACAAGATCCGTGAAATCGCGCAGATGATGAAGTGTACCGAAGGCACCGTGAAACGGTATTTGTTCACGGCCACCCGGAAAATGCGGGAGCAATTGAAACACATGTACGAACCGGTTTCAAGGAGCACATCATGACACACTCCCAGTTCAGGGAATGGCTTCCTTTACTCGCCTACGACGAGCTTGGGACCGAAGAGCGAACGCTGTTGGAGGAGCACCTTCGGTCGTGCGGCGAATGCCGCACAGGGCTTGAAGAGCTTCGGGCTCTCCGGACGGGTGTGGCTGCGTCTCAGCGCCTGAGGGTGACCGAGGCGCTTCTTGAGGAGGCAAGGCTGGAACTTCGTGCCGCTTTGCGGAAGGAACGCCTGCGCCCTGCAATCATGGACAGGATAGACGGAGCGATTGACGCGCTGCTGGCTCCATGGGCAAAATGGTCGCTGGCCGGTGTTTCCGCCGTGGCGCTCGGGTTTCTGGGCGGATACATCGCTTTCTCCCCGCCTGACAGTTCCGCGGGAATCGCTCTCAAGGCGGTGTCCGACGCAACGGACATCTCACGCGGCGAGGCAAAGATCACGAATGTCCGCTTCGACGATGCCGACCCCTCGGATGATGAGATCGAATTCACGTTCGAAGCGGTGACACCGGTAAAGGTCAAAGGCAGCCCGAATGATCCTGGCATTCAGAGCGTGCTGACAAAGGCGCTCATGACCGAGGAGAACCCGGGCGTCCGTTTGCGCACGGTCAGCGCCATCACGTCGCAGATCCAGATCCACGGCGAAAAGAGCCCCGCGGCGGGCGACGAGGTGAAATCGGCGCTGATCGACGCGATGAAATATGACGATAATCCGGGTGTCCGGCGCGAAGCCCTGAAAGCGCTCGCAAAGTTTCCGTTTGACGACGCGATCAAGGAGGGCTTGCTGTACGTGCTGGGCAAGGACACGAACGAAGGATTGCGGGTGGAAGCCATCAACGCACTGGCAACAGCCAGAGACCAGATCGCTGCTTCGGACGAGCAGGTTCTGGACATTCTTCGCAAAAGAGTGGAATCTGATAACAACCGATACGTCCGGCTCAGAGCCAGGGCGGTCCTAGAGGAGGTGCGACAACAATGAAACCCTTCATGACAACTCTCACGGCAATCCTCATCCTCGTCTTTGCCGCATCGGCACAGGAAAAGGGGACTCGGGAACGAACGTTCACGGTCTCCAAAGGCGGCAAACTTGAAGTTTCCGTCCGCACGGGAGATATCCGCGTCAGTCCCTGGGCAAAAAGCGAAGTGCATGTCCTGGCCGACGGGGTTGATGAAGAAGATCTCGAATTCCTGCGAATGGACCAGTCGGGCAATACCATTCGTGTTGAGTTCCGGCCGCGCGGAGGATGGGGAGGATGGAACGGAAGCCCCCGGTTCGAGATCAGCATTCCTTCGGAGTTTAACGTTGAGATGAAGACGTCAGGAGGCGACCTTGAAGTGACAGGAGGCGTGAACGGACGCATCGAGGGATCAACCTCGGGCGGAGACATCAAACTGCAAAACGTAACCGGAAAGGTGGATATGTCCACTTCCGGCGGCGATATCAGGGTCGGCGATATCAGCGGCAATGTTGAGTTGAGCACCTCGGGCGGCGATATTGAGCTGAGGAGGGTCGAAGGCGAGGCGAGCGTCCGGACTTCAGGCGGAGACATCAAGGTCGACTATGTGGCAAAGACGCTTGAAGCGAAGACGTCCGGAGGAGACATCACGATCGGTGATGTTGGCGGCGAGGCGACGGTATCGACGGCGGGTGGGGATGTGAAAGTAGGGAAGGTCTCGGGTGGCGCCCGGTTGCGGACCGCGGGCGGAAATATCGGCCTGCGCGGGGCCACGGGCCGCGTCGATGCAAGCACGGCAGGTGGGGATATTGAGCTGGAGAATATCTCCGGATCCATTGACGCCAAAACGGCGGGTGGCGACATTCGTGCCGAGCTGGTGCCGAGCGGCAAAGGCTCCAGCGAGCTCAAAACGGCGGGCGGAAGAATCCGTCTTGCCGTTCCTGAGAATGCAAAGGCGACGATCGAGGCGGTGATCCGCATTGAAGATCGATGGCGATCCCGCAGGGACCGTTACGAGGTTCGGTCGGATTTTCCTTCCGCCACCTATGAAAGGGACGAAAGGTACGGCGACATTCGTGCAACGTACGTTCTGAATGGCGGCGGCGAGAGGATTTATCTGGAAACCGTGAACTCGGACATCGAGATCCGCAAACTACGGCGGTAAGCTTTTTCGTTCCGCATTCTTCGAAACCTCCGGCCGTATACCCGACCGGAGGTTTTTTGTTCCTATCAAGTCTGACCCCCTGCTGATGACTTCCGACCACGCTCCGCTTCGTCGCACAAACCCGACTCCCGTCTCCTTGAATTTCACCTGTTCTTGCGGTATTTTGATCGAATGACGCCGAAGATTGCCTGGTTTTTTCTCCTTTTCCCCACCCTTCTGATTGCCGGCAGTGGTTCGAAGAAAATCTCAGCCCTGCGCGTGGATACCCCTCCGCGCATCGATGGACGTTTGAACGAACCCCAATGGCAGCAAGCCCCGGTTGCCGCCGGATTCATCCAATACCTCCCCCTGGAAGGACAGCCCGGGACCCAGCCAACCGAGGTCCGCATTCTGTACGATCATGACGCGATCTACGTGGGGGCCACGATGACAGACTCCGACCCGGCGCGCATCGTTGCAAGGCTGGCACGGCGCGATGACGAAGTGGAATCGGACTGGTTCTCCGTGAGATTCGACAGCTATCATGATCACCAGACGGCCTTTGAGTTTACCGTCAATGCCGCAGGAGTGAAAACCGACATTCTCATTTCCGACGACGGATCGGAGGAAGACGCCTCGTGGGATGTGGTGTGGGAAGCGGAGGTGCTGATCACGCCCGACGGATGGACCGCCGAACTGAGGATTCCGTTCAAAGTGCTCAGATTCCCCGAGAGGACTGATCAGGAATGGGGTGTCCAGTTCATCCGTTACATCTCGCGCCTCTACGAGGTACAACATTGGGTTCTCATTGGAAAGAGCGAGAGCGGGTTTGTATCGAAGTTCGGGCACTTGACGGGATTGAGCAACATCACACGCCCCGACCAGGTTGAGCTGCTGCCGTACGTCGTCGGAGGAAACAGGTTTCTTCCGAAATCCCCCGCTTTTCCGGATGGAAACGATTTCACGTCCAACGCGGGCTTCGACGTGAAGATTCGCCCTACAACATCACTGACAATCGACGCGACGTTCAATCCGGACTTTGGCCAGGTCGAAGCCGATCCTGCCGTCCTGAACCTGAGCACGATTGAAACGTTTTACCCCGAGAAACGTCCCTTCTTCATTGAGGGCTCGCAGATCTTCCGGTTGTCCACGTTTGGCGGTCCGGGTCTCTTCTACTCGCGACGTGTAGGCCGGGCCATCGACATCGATCCTCCACCCGGAGGATACATCGAATCCCAGCCGAGGACGGCGACGATTATGGGTGCGGCGAAGATCTCAGGAAAGACGGAAAGCGGGCTTTCCATCGGCATCCTCGAAGCCGTGACGGCAGAGGAGGAAGGAACGTTTGTGGATTCGGTTGGAAACAAGTCAAGGCAGGTTGTCGAGCCGCTGACGAACTTCACCGTTGTGCGGCTCCGGCAGGATGTTCTCGAAAACTCGAACGCAGGGATGATGATCACGTCAGTCCATCGGGAGGGACGAATCCCGGCGTTCACCGGCGGGTTCGATTGGAATCTGAAGTTCGACCAAAGCATGTATCGTCTCGACGGGTTTCTGGTGGGCTCACATACGTCCACACCGGCGGGGAACATCCTTGACGGTTCGGCGGGGAGTCTCGGGTTTGCCAAGGATGGAGGGCCGCACTGGCGGTGGAATGTGGGCGTCGATTTCACGTCAAAGGGATACAATATCAATGATGTGGGATTCTTCCGTCGGCCGAACGACTACGGATCCAACGGCAGGATCCTGTACCGTGATGATGAAGTCACGAGCTGGAAGAGGATCTATACTATCGAGGCCGGATATCACTATCGGTACAACTTCGACGGAGCGAACCTGTTCCATCAGTACAACCTCGAGGGTTACATCATGCTTCCCGGTTTTTGGGAGATCAGCATTGGTGGATCGCTTAACATGGGAAAGTACGACGACCGTGAGACAAGGGGCAACGGGCTGTTCCGGCGGGCGGAAAGCCGCGGCGTGGGCTTGGCCATAGAGTCCGATCCACGGAACGACGTTGTGGGCGAGCTTTCCCTGGATGCGAGCGAGGATTCCCGGAACAGCACCACGTTCCGGGCGGCCGTGCAGACCGAACTGAAGATCGCAACTTCGTTCACTCTGACCCTCCAGCTCGAGAACGCCAGCGAGAACCGTCAGCTCGCGTGGGTGACCAACATTGTCGATCCGATGAGCTCGACCGGGTTCACCACGATCATGGCTGAACGCACGACACGGCAATGGGACTTCACGATGCGCGGAAGCTTCGTCTTTGCGCGTGACCTGACCCTCCAGGCCTATCTGCAAATGTTCTTCGCCAAAGGCCGCTACGAACACTTCGTTCGGATGACCGGCCCGGACCAGTTCATACCCTATGCCTTCACCTGGCCGGAATTCAACCGCTTGTCGTTGAACACCAATCTTGTCCTGCGCTGGGAGTACCTGCCGGGCAGCACCCTGTTTCTCGTTTGGTCTCAGGCACGCGACGGAAACTCCGGGCTGTACGGCACGACCCTTGGCCAGGACCTCGACAACGTGTTCTCCCTGCCGATGAGCAACGTGCTGTTGCTGAAGGTTTCCTATTGGTTCAGCATGTAAAGCCCTGAGGTTTCAGGTTTGAGATTCATGGTTTCATGTTCCTGATGCAGTGCAGGGAACGTAAAACCAGAAACCCGAAGCTTCAACCCAAATCTCCCTTCTGCCATGACATCTCCACGAAAGGGTGAGCAATTGACCGTCGAAATCGCATCCGCGGCCTTTGAAGGCAAGTCCATTGCGCGGGTGGAAGGGTACGTCCTGTTCGTGGACGGAGCGGTCCCCGGCGATGAGGTGGTGGTAAAAGTGGCTAAAACGAAAAAGCAGTATGGAGAGGCACGCCTCGTGGAGGTCCTCAAGCCATCCCCCCTTCGCGTTTCTCCGCGTTGCCCGTACGCCGGCACCTGTGGCGGATGCAGATGGCAGCATGTGGACTATTCCGCCCAGCTCCGCTTCAAGGAACAGCAGGTCCGTGAGGCATTTGAACGCATTGGAGGATTCAAGGATCCTCATCTCCTCCCCATCATCGGTTCCGATGAGATTTTTTTCTACCGCAACAAGATGGAGTTTTCGTTCTCCGACAGGGAATGGGTGAGAGAACCTCCCATTGAAAATGCCCAATTGGAAATTGAAAATCACAAATCGACAATCCCCCCGCTTTATCTGGGCCTTCACGTTCCCCAACGGTACGACAAGGTCCTTGATATTCGCGAATGTCACCTTCAGTCCCCGGAGTCAACTGCAATTTTGAATTTCACGCGTTCGTTTGCGCGTGCCAGCGGCCTCTCCGCCTATTCGACGGAGACCAACTCCGGCTATTTCCGCTTCCTCGTCGTGCGGCAGAGCAGGCGCACAGGAGACCTCATGGTCAATCTGGTCACGTTTGAGGATCGTCCGGATGTGATGCAGAAGTATGCCGGCGGGCTTCGTCGCGAGGTGCCGCAGGTAACGACCGTCGTGAACACAATCAACGACAAGAAAGCCCAGATTGCCTTCGGCGACCGCGAACGCGTCGTGTACGGCGACGGGGTGATTCGTGAACGGCTGGGGAAGCATACGTTCACGGTCTCCGCCGGATCGTTTTTCCAGACAAACACGGCACAGGCGGAGAAGCTCTATGGCGTTGCAAAGGAATTCGCGGCACTCACGGGCAGGGAAGTCGTGTACGATTTGTACAGCGGGACCGGGACGATCGCACTTTTTGTTGCGGATGCCGCGGCACAGGTTGTCGGCATCGAATCCGTCGAGCGCTCGGTGAGGGATGCGGAGTTGAATGCGCGCGCAAACGGAATCACGAATTGCGTCTTTGTAGCCGGTGATCTGAAGGAGAGGCTTGCGAAGCAGACAGCATGGATGCGCTCGTATCCCCGACCCGATGTGTTGATCATCGATCCCCCCCGAAGCGGCATGCATGCGGACGTGGTCCAGGCCATTCTGAATCTCGGGGTTCCACGCATCGTGTACATCAGTTGTAATCCTGCAACACAGGCCCGCGATGCGGCCCTTCTGTGCCGGGAGGCTTATCAACTGGTCAACCTCCGGCCGGTTGACATGTTCCCCCACACCTACCACATTGAATCTGTTGCCCTGTTCGAACGCAACGCTGGTCAGAGCCGCTGAATCGTCCTGAGGGAAAGCTCGTAAACGTTGTTCCGGTAATCGTGTTCCGGGATCTTCCGAAGCGTTAACGCGGTCGTTGTCTGCAATCCCTCCGTGTTGAGGTAGATACGCATCGGAAGGAACGCCGGGATGGGTGGTCGCGGATACTCGATGTCGACCGTGAGGACAAAGGTCTGGTCCTGGCCAGGCTGGATGAGGACAGGGGCTTCATTGACCAGCACGTGTTTCCCGTATTGGTGTGTCTCGTAATCGTTCAATTGTGTCGTCAGGCTGATGGTGAAAGGCTCCCCAAAAGCCGCATTGCCGAGGTTTCCCACCTGAATGCGGAATTCATATCGTATTTGAAGCGACGTTGCACGGGTGCGCGTCCCTTGCGCGGATCCGAGGGCCCGATAGGTTACCCGCTTGATGTACAGATCCGGTTGGAGAGGGTCGTCGGGGGAAAACGTTCGCAGAGGTTTCCCCGAACAGGCGGAGAGGACCAGAGCCGCAATGGCGAAAGGAAAGAAGCGGACCATGGAGAAAAGAAACGGGGGAGGACCCGAAGATCCTCCCCCGAGGTAGCCTCTGTCAGAACGGCATCGTGAACCTGGCGATCCTGTTGACCGCAAGGACCTGGTTCATGTCGTTTGTGATCGTGACGACGGTGCCTGCCGTGGTAAAGGCATCCAGTCCCGAGCCGGCCGGAATGTAGGATGGCACGGTGGACGTCGTTCCGGGATCACCCGGGCTGATCGTCGGGCTCGTTTCGATCTCCCGTTGAATGATGGGGAGACGGATGCCGAGATCGGACATACGACGGCCTTCACCGAAGAAGATCTCCTGGCGGAGGAGGTGCAGCATCCGCAGGTGTTCTTCGCCTGTGGTCAGCGCGTTGATCGCGGCGCTGTCCACGCTGGTGTTGGAGAAAGCCTTTTGCGGAACCGAGGATCCGCTGCGCCGTCGCACAAGGTTCGGTACAGCGGGAGCCGAGGCACTTGCTTGTACCGTGATGGCGTCGTCGTTCGGCCTGCCGGTTCTCGGATCGATGTCCGTGAACGTGCTCGTTGTCCGTGCTCCGGCAGTGCTTTTTGCCAGGGCCATGGCGGCCAGCATCTGTGTCTTCGCCCCGGCGAGATTGTTCCCAGCGAGCGCGTCTTCGGCAAGGATCAGGTACATCTCCTCAGCCTTCAGCGCCGCAATCGGCGCGTCCTGGGCCGTGTACTTTGGATCCAGGAAGTCCAATCGCGGAAGCGGCTGCATGTCGTTCAGCGCCCTGGACACAGCGAACGTGTAGAACGTGTTCACCTGTGTCGCGGCATCGTACGGCGAGCTGAAGACAAAGGTCGTTCCGCCCGTCGTTGCGAGCGCCGCGGTGGCGGCGGCAACCGCGTTCGTTCTGTTTCCCCTCGCATAGTGGGCCCGCGCGAGGGCAAACTGGGCCGCCTGACGAATCGTCGTCGATCCGCCGGTCGAAGCCGCTGTGAAATCGGCAATCGCCAGGTCGATCAACTGATTTGACGTCAGGGCCGGTCCGCCCGCTTCCGCCGGCGCATACGCGAAGTTTTCGCCCAGGATCAATGTCGCCATCCCGCGATAGAACTGCAGGTCTGGTCCAATGGTTGCCGCTGCACCGGGATCCGCGGGGACGATGGTCGTGATGAAGTACGTGATCTGGGCACGCTCGCGCTGGGCGATGGCGTACAGCGAGTTGCCGTTCAGCGTCAGGTCGTCGGCGCGGATGGCACGCGGGTCGTCGGCGTTCGGTGAAATGAACGTGGCGACGTTGTCGTAGTTATCCGATACGACGTCCGTGAAATACGCCGTGTTATCCAGCAGATCGGCAAAGCCCCACCGTGCGCTCGTCAAGCAGGCGTTGGCGGTCAGGTTCTGACCGATCAGGTTCTCTTCGACGATTTGCGGATTGCGAACCTCGGTCGGGTCGATCAACTCACACCCGCCGAGCAGAAGAATCAGGAATGTCACGCCAGGCACCGCAGCCCTTGCAACCTTCCTGAAAGCGTTGTTCGTTTTCATGATGGTATTCTCCGTAAGGGTTGCGGGTTAGAGACTGACCTCGACGCCGAATCGTGTCTCAAACGGCGGCGAGAGCGTGAAGAAATTGATCCCTCCGACGTCAAGCGCACGTCCGGCACGCACGCCATGGAGCTCGGGATCGAACTCCTTTGACGGAGTGATGGAAAAGACGTTCCGGAACGAGAGGTTGACGGCGAGCCCGCGGAGACCGAATCCTTCATAGAACTGACTCGGCACCTGATAACGGGCAGAGATCTCACGCAACTTGAAGAAGTCCCCTTTTTCCACCCACACCGACGAGGCCGTCGTAAAGTTGTACCCGGACGGTACACGGTTGATCTCCGGGGTCAATCCGTTGAAGAACCGGATGACGGAGCCCGTGTTCAACACGTAATGGCCGTACGCATAGTCGCCGGTGGCGGTGATCCGAAGATCGCGGAACAGAGTCAGGGATGTGCTGATCGATCCCGTATGTTTCGGTGTCGGCGAGATCTTTCTGTTGAGCACGTTGGCGTCGTACGCGCCGGCCCCGAGATCGGGCCGAGGTACGTTCAGCCGGAACACGCCGATGGGCATGTTCTCTTCAACACGCATCGGCAGAAAGGCGAAACCGCCGATACTGAATGGCGCGCTGCCGCCCAGACTCACCACCTTGTTGAACAACGATGCATAGGAGAAACGAATCGACCAATCGACATCGGGCGTCGAAATCGGAATGGCCTCAATGGAAAACTCAAAGCCGCTGTTCTCGATTTCTCCAACGTTGGCAAGCTTGTTCGCGAAGCCCGTAGTTGGCTCGAGCCCGACGGTGAACAACGCTTCTTTCGTGGTCTCAAAGAACTGCGTTGCCTGAATGCTGATGCGGTCGTTCAGGAAGCCGGCATCGAAACCGTACTCGATCGTGGTTGTCTTTTCCGGCTTCAGGTCGGGATTGCCGAAAGCAGAGAACGAGATGTAGCCGACGTTCAGGAAGCGTCCGGCAAGGAACGTTCGGTCACGCGTGAAGGCCGGGGGAAACTTGCCCGTGACCCCGTACGATGCACGGAGCTTCAGCGACGTGAAATACTCGCCGACGGGACCAAGGAGATCGGCCCAGAGCGGCTCGTCAGAAATGTTGTACGCCACGCCTGCCTTGGGATACGACTGAAGGCCGACGTCTTTTCCGAATGCAGAGTTTCCGTCGACGCGGAAGCCAAGGTCAATGAAGATCCTGTTGAAGATTCCGATGCTCTCCTGGAAATAGAATCCACCCTGGAACAACTGCTGGTTGGATTCCGCCGCGGAAACGGTTGCCGCGTTGTCAAAGTCGTCCGTTCCCGGAACGGGGAAGTTCGTTCCCGTAGCCTGGGATTGCCGGTCTTCTTCCCTGAATCCCTGAACGCCGGCGGTGAAGGTGGACGTGATATCCCCTTCACGCGGATAGGCAAGCGTCGCCGCCGCATCCAGAGAGATCTGGAGGTATTCACGGTCGAAACGGAACACGCCGCCGCCGGGAGTGGAGGTCCAGTTCGCAGCCTCAATGGGATTGAACAGCCTCTGCTCATTCTTGCGGTAGTCAAGCCCGATCGTGGCGCGGGTTGAGAGGAAGCTCAATGGATTATATCTCGTGGTCAGCCCTGTGGTGAACCGGTTCACGAACTCTGTCAGATCCGGCAGGAGGGCCACACGCAGGGTCGAATCGGGATTCGGTGTGCTCTGAATGGTCGAATCCTCGGTGGAACCCAGGACCGACGCGATGGCATTATTGTTGTACATTCCCCCATAACGTGAATTCGTGTATGCAGCGGAGAACTCAATGTTCACCTTTTCGCCCAGAGACGAGCGAAGACCGCCGCTGAGAGAATAGATCTTTGTGTTGTTTTTCTCGATGACGCCGTCAGAAGACTGCATCCGTCCGCCGACGTTGTAGGTCGCCACATCCGTGCCGCCCGTGACGCCCACGGTGTAGGATTCGAACCCTCCATTCTTGAGAACCTTATCTTCGGTAAAGGGCTCCCGGACCCATCGGGTTTCCGGAACGTCGATACCCTGGGTCGTTGTGAATGTCCACTTGGGGGTTCCGGCGTATCCCTTCTTGGTGAAGATCTGAATCACGCCGTTGGCAGCATCAGAGCCGTAGAGCGTCGCCGCCGCGCCGCCCTTGATCACTTCAACACGCTCGATGTCGCCCGTCAGAATGTCGGCAAGCGAACTGCTGACAAGTCCGCCTGTGCCGCGATAGAGGCGGAAGTTGTCCTGGTTGTCCACCCGGACGCCGTCAACAAAGATCACCGGCGTCTGGCTGGCCAGTGCGCTTCGGATCCCGCGCGTGCGAATGCGTCCGCCCGTCCCCGGCTGACCGGAGGTTGTGAGGCTGACCATGCCCGACACGCGGCCTTGAAGCAGTTGATCGATCGAGGTCACAGGGGCGAGAGCAATGTCGCGTGCCGTGATCGTCTCGATCGGCGAAGCAAGCTTGCGCCGTTCAATGGCCGTGCCCTGGCCGGTGACAACGACTTCGCTCAGGCGAACGGCGCTGACCGAAAGCGCGAAGTCCTGCACGACGGTCTGTCCCGCACCAACCGTCACCTGCTGGGAAAGTTGACGGTAGCCGACATACCGCGCCGTGACCGTATAGGTTCCCGGAGGAACCCCTTTGATGCTGTACATGCCCTCGAGGTTTGTCGCTGACCCCAGCGTGGTGCCGTCAATGACGACGTTGGCTCCAACAAGGAGCTCACCGCGCTCGGAGTCTGTGACCGTGCCGCGAATCTCGCCGGTCACGTCTTGCGCCTGTACAGGGACGCAAAAGATCAGCACGCTGATCAGCAGCATCAGCGTGCCGGCGCTCCTCACGAATGATGTATTCATATCTCCTCCTTCAAGAGATGTGAATAGGTTTATGAGATGGTGGATTAGTAACAACAGGTGCCGCATGGGAGGAATTCCCACGGGCATACAGCGGTGCTACAGTCGGTCGGTGTACAGTGTGGCCCCCAAAGGCCGTCCGCAATAATGCGGCCCGGTCGAAATGACGGAGGAAAAAGACCTGCTTCTACCTTCTTCATGAGTAATCCCTCGCTTTCGAACTCCCCTGGTTCAGTTCGCTGAGGCGATGTGCGGATTATTACGAATTTCCCGCCGAAGAGTCAAGCGTTGGTTGGGCAAAAAAGTTCCCCAAAACGTATTTGGAGGGATGAAATGACGGAAATTGGGGATAAAAACCACCGCCAGGCGCCCTGGAATCTCTACTTCTCGTGACTGAGGATCGTTGTTTTCTCCAGAACATTCCTCCTGAGAACGGACGAATGATCCTTTCTGACTTGCACGGAGACCGGCTGTTCGAGAAAGACAGCCTCAATGTACTCCCTTACCGTGTCGCTTCCGGTAACGCTGAAGGAGACAGGGATATACAGGGACGTATCGGGAAAAGAATACCAGCGGAAGGTCATGCTGTTCGGTCCCTGTGACCAGAGAAGTGGCGTCACGACGTTCTGCGGCGCGCCCCTCCCGCCCGCATACGTCACCGAAAGAGTGTAAGGTCTTGTCCGGGAGGAGATCCGCAAACCGATGGAGAACGTGGTAGTCGAATCCTTCCTCGTTTCGACTGTTCGTTCGGTTTTGATCCATTCGTACTTGCCGGGATCGAACTCCGCAAGCCTGGCTGACGTGATCCGACCCTGAAGCGTCGTGTCCCTTCCGTCAACGGATATCACCGCCCCGTCGAGGTAATCCGGGCTCGTGACGGTAACCAGCCCTTGCGACGCTCCGGAGCTTATGGTTTGCCGGACCGTGACGGTCTGCTTCCAGAGATCAGAGTACGCCTGACGCGTCGAAAGATAGAATGCAAAGGCGATGACCGCAACGCCTGTGGCAATTCCGCCGGCAGGCCTGCCAAAGGCGGAAAGCCATTGCATATCCGACGGAGAATCCCACCAGATTGCGGCAAAGGCAAGAAGGAACGGGAAGGACCAAAGGGAAAAGAAGAGGATGTAGAAGATGTGGAGGAACAGGGGTGCAGTCCCTTCCGCAGAGAGTTGTGACGTCGTACGTGCAAACAGGTAGAAACCTTCCGAAAAGATCAACCGGAACATGAAATGTCCTGAGAGCAGCCAGAGAACCAGGCGGACGAAGCGCTGTCGGACGAGAAACGTCAACGCGAGCAACGCAAGGGCCGTGGCAGGGTAGAACGCGAGCTTGACGGACACCAGCGAAAGAAGAAGGATGAAGACAAGGAGGAAGATTGAACTGCGAAGCGCGTAGCGGTACGCAACCGTGCTCACGTCAAGCTTTCTGCCCACAAGCATGCTCACCCAGATGCCGAAGATTCCCGCCAGGAGCCCAAGGATGAAATAGCCGTCGGGGTCGGCAACCCATGGAAACCGCCGGCCTGAAATCAGCCCGACAAGATTCTCGGATGTCCAGACACACGTCTGAATGATCATAGCAAGGAGAAATAATTTCAGCCCCGGAATCTTTCGTTTCGGCTCCTCGGGAACGCGCCGTTTGCGGATCTCCAGAAGAGCGACGACAGACAGGGAAAGGGCGATGAACAGAAAGATCCACAGCACGATCGTGGGAAAGAAGAGGAGGAGGGAGCCATGCTGAATCAGATAATACGAGCCCGTCCGCTCTTCCGGCGTTCCGGCGTCAAACCGCACAAAGAGGTTGTAGACAAGATCGCCCGAACGTTTCAATCCGCTTGCGATGAAGTTCTCGAGATTGTCCTGCGGCGTGTGGATCGGATCGGTCACGTCCGACGTGAAATCGATTGCCGGAATGCCGCGTTCGAGGAACGGTTGATGGTCCGATCCGATGCCTCCGCCGGGAACGAGATGCATGAACGTGTAGAAGTGGGTGGGGTAGGAAAGACCCGTGTAGCCCAGCGCGTCGAATTCCTCATACGCCGCCCGGACAAGCCACTCGGGCGTGCTCACATCGCCGGCCTCGGTGAGCGGAAGCAGCCACTCGGATCCGTTGGTCATGTCGATCTGCAGCATCAGATCAACGTCGTCCATCCGGTCGAAGTATTTGACAAAGTACTTCGAGCCAACCAGGCCCTGCTCTTCACCGCCGAAAAGCGCGAAGACAACCGTCGATTCGTTGTTTCGTAATTTCAACACTCTCGCCAGTTCAATCACGCACGCAGACCCCGAGCCGTCATCATTCGCGCCGGGGATTTCCGGGCTCGCTGAATCGATATGGCCTCCGATCACGATGACGCGGTCAGTCTTTCCTTTCAAAACCCCAACGGCAATTCCGCTGTTCGTGTTCACGCCTCCCTGAAGACCGGCGGTCGAGGCCTCGCGGATAGGCATGATATACGCTTCGTCAAGGCCGAATGCGCGGAATTTCTCCACGGCATACTCCATGGCCGCGCGTTCGGAGGGAGAGCCCATCGGGCGCGGGCCGATCTCACCGGCAAGGATCTTCAGGTGGGCATACGCACTGTCCTGGGAAAAGGGAGATTGAGCGTAGGTGGCGGAGCCCAACAGCAGGAGGCTAACGAAGAGCCTTCGAAAAGAACGGGATAATCTTTCGTTCGTACATCTTGCCTGCAATTTCCCAGATATCGGTGTGGTTTGCTCCCGGAACGAGAACGAGCTCTTTTGGCTGTTTGGCATAGTGATAAAGAGTTTTGGAGTATTCATAATTGATAAGCCTGTCTTCCGTGCCGTGGATGAAGAGGATGGGGATGGAGAGGGTCTGCACGTCGGTGACGGGGGAGACTTCGCGGGCCTTGAAGTTGGCGATCTTCTGCGATCTGCTCATGGCCACGTTGCGGAGAAAATGCCAAGGGAGCTTCACGATCCTCTTCTGATAATCGACGGAGATCGTCCGCAGATCGGTGAAGCCCGCCTCTGCCACGACAGCCCTGATTCGGTTGTCAATGGCAGCCGCCTGAATCGCCACCGCGGCCCCCATGGAAGTACCAAAGAGACCGACTTTTCCGATCCGAAGGTCCCTCCGCCTTGCCAAATACGAAATCGCTGTGCCAACGTCGTGCTTTTCATAATAGCCGTAAGTGCAGAACCGTCCTCCGCTCTCCCCGTGAGCGCGGGAATCGTACAGAAGAACATTGAATCCTCTTCTGAACAGCAGGCGCGCCAGAGCCACGCCGGCAGTCCTGCAATCACCCACACCATGGAGGTAGATGATCGTGCCCTTCGCCTTCGACTTGGACTGACGTACAAGCCAACCCTTCAAAGGAACGCCATCAGGGGAGGTGATCACCACGTCTTCCTGCGGAATGCCGGCATCGCGCGGCTCCAGGAGCGTGGTCTTTCCGATATACCAGTCCTTGGTCCGCCGCTGGGGCTGAAGGAGGATCAACGGGCCTACAACAAGGATCACCAGCGCTGCCGAGATCAGAAAGAGAACCGCGAGGATAATGAGCGCGAGGAGGAGGGACATAGGGAGATGTCGTGGATGGAAGAATATAGGGAAGGAGCTTGTGGAAAGCAATCAAAGTAAGAAGTGAGAAGTGAGATGCGAGAAAGTGGCCAGGGAAAGGCAATGGACTCATGATCCGCCTCTTGGGCATTCACTGCGGCGAGAGGCTTCATACGTTCTCGCTTCTTCCTTCTCACGTCTCACCATCCCGCTTTATTTTAGCCACATATATTCCTACGTTCATCTCATGCCCCTTCCCCCGGATCACGAAATCGCTCTCGTCCATGACTGGCTTACAGGCATGCGCGGCGGGGAGAAAGTCCTCGAAGTGCTGTGTGAGCTCTTTCCCCGGGCACCCATCTTCACGCTTCTTCACAATCCCGGGTCGGTATCGAAGGGTATCGAATCCCATCCCATAACAACATCCTTCATCCAGAGACTTCCTCTCAAAAAAACACGGTATCGTTCCTATCTTCCTCTCTTTCCGAAGGCGGTCGAATCGTTCGATCTTTCGGGTTTCAAGCTGATCATTTCGACAAGCCATGCCGTCGCCAAGGGCGCCATTCCTCCGAAGAATGCTGTTCATATCTGTTACTGTCACACGCCGATGCGGTATGTGTGGGAATTGTACGACGAGTACTTTGGTCCGGGCAGGGCGGATGTCCTCACCAGGACCGCGATGAAGTTTCTGGCGCCGCGTCTGCGGGCATGGGATGTGCGCACGAGCGACCGCGTCCATGCCTTCATCGCGAATTCACAGAACGTCGCCGGCCGCATTCTGCGTTATTACGGGCGCACCGCCGAAGTCCTTCACGCCCCGGTGGACGTGTCCGCTTTTCCGCTTTCGACGGAACATGACGGTTCCTACCTGATCGTCAGCGCCCTCGTTCCCTACAAAAGAATAGAACTGGCGATCGAAGCCTGTGAGCGTCTCGGTAGACGGCTGAACATCGTGGGGATCGGACCCGATCTGAAGAAACTGAAGTCCCGCGAGAACAGGAATGTCCGGTTCCTCGGCTGGCAATCCGATGCCGAGCTTGCCCGTCTGTACGGCTCGTGCCGGGCATTGCTGTTTCCGGGCGTGGAGGATTTTGGGATTGTTCCTCTGGAAGCCATGGCCTGTGGGAAGCCGGTGATCGCCTATGCAAAAGGTGGAGCGCTCGAAACGGTGGTGGATGGCGTGACGGGGGTGCTTTTCCATGAGCAGACAGTGAAGAGCCTGGTCAACGCCATTAAGAAGAGCGAGATCGTCCCTTTCGACTCGTCTGTCATCCGTAGCTACGCCATCCGCTTTGACCGGTCGGCATTTCGAACAAAACTGCTGCTACTCATCGACCGGGTTGTGACACAGCAATAAAAAACCGGCCTGAAGTGGCCGGTTGTTGGTTTGATAAGAATGAGGGATTCATCGTACGAGTAACAGCTTGCTCACTAGTGTGCCATTCTTGGTCTCCAGCCGCGAGAAGTAGACTCCGCTCGGCACGTTGGAAGCATTCCACAAGACGTGATGAGGCCCCGCCAGACGTTCCTCGTTGACAAGCGTTGCAACGACCCTTCCGAGAACATCGTAGATCCTCAAGGTCACAAGGCCATCCATCGGGAGCGTGTAACTGATGGTTGTTGCAGGATTAAAGGGGTTGGGGTAGATTGTTGATTCCAGTGACAGTTCCGCCTGAACTTGATCGCTTCCACCGGAGGCCTGGGTCGCCGTCTCTCTGGGAATAGCCGCAAGGAGCCCCTTGTCGAGGGAATCGCCATAGGTCGCGAAGAGTCTATCCCGCGAAGATTCAGCTACGGACCGCCGATGCTCGTCATATCCGCCCAAGAACGACAGGAATAACAGTGCATCTTTTTCTGTCTCCGATTTTGGATATGTATCGATGAGCCCTTCCGCAATCATTGTGGCTTCGTCCAGTTGTCCTGTTAAGGTCTTGGCCTTGAGTAGGAGCCGGGAGGCAGTGAGACGTGTCTCCGAGTCTTTCGAAGCTCTTCGCTCAATCAGATCGACGAGGGAAGCATCTCTTGTGTCGACAAAGTTCCTATATAACCCCCTTAAGGCCATTCTTAGCTGGAAGTCATTAGCATCCCGTTCGAGGACTTTTCTGAAAAGTGCATTCGATGCCGTCCAGTCTCTTTTCATTCTGGCGATCTGAGCGTCACGAAGCATTCTGTCGTTATCATCAACGGTGGCCCCCGATATGCTCATCATCAATCCCTGCCCACAACTCACAAACGACCCGCAGTCCCAGGAATACTCAAGAAAACAGTCGTACTCTATTCCGCTTCCACCGGAGTAGATGCCCGAAGGTGGTGTGGGGTACCAGTAGTTCCCATGAGCCCACATGTAGGAAAAGCCGGTCATGTGAACGTTGTAGCTGGAATTGTTGTAAAGTTGATTGCAGGAGCCGTAGTGGTACGAGGGAGCCCAAGGATCGACGTAGCCGAACTCCATGTCGCTCTCGTCTTCAAGATGAATGCCATAGACATTTCCGTAAATCTGATTCAGGCCGTCTCCACTGTAGGGAGTGCGGACATAGGAGTGGTTGTCGATCCAGAACCCTGCGCTATGACCGGAGATGATGTTGCCCTTGATCTCTGCCTGGCTGTTGTCGATGCGGATACCGTGGTAGGCCTGATTGATATTGCTTTCGATTCTATTGTCCCGAATGACCGGAAAGCCCCCGGAATACGGAACCAGAATACCATGGTACTTGCATCCGTTGATGGTGTTGTTGGAGATGGTGGGGCTGGATGAGCCTTCGATAATAATGCCGTTTCCATCGCCCAACGACTGAATCGAGCTATTCGACATCGATCCGTAGGATCCTTGAGAGAATCTTACTCCATTCTTGGAATCGGGCCTCCCCCAAATGACGACGTTCGAAATGGTTGGTGCCGATCCGTAGAACGTCATGGCAGCATCATGGGGATAGTTCTGGAAACTTGAGTTGGCAATGACCGTATTCGCAATACTCACATTGGCGCTCGTCGTTACGATAGGGCTCTTAGCGTAGTTGATGTCTGCGTAACTCACGGAGGAGTTGTTGGCCCCACTCCCGCTGAATTCTATCCCCGTCCAGTTCCCGTTTGGAGCTGTGAAGATGATGCGATTGTCGGCGGTTCCATTCGCAATCAACCTTCCGTAAACCATGATCTTGGAATTCGGCTCGCAGGTGACCATTGTACCGGGATAGATGGTGCGAGTCGAACCATTGGCAACAGTGTATGTCCCTGAGATGGCAAGGCTTGCTTTAAACTGAGCTTCAAATGTTGAACTCTCTCCCGCGGAGACAACGTAGGAGAAAGCGCGCGATGTCGAGTGTACTGCGCGATTGTCCCCTATAATTCTTTGCCATCCCTTGTCAGGAGCACTGTCAAATGTCCATTGCTGATCAGAATCAGCCGGCCATTCCTGATCAATCGCTTCGAACGTGTGTGGTGTACCTGCTCCCCATGTGAACTGACTTCCAAAGGCCCTGTCCGTGCTATCAACTTTAACGAAGCCCTCCCCGAACGAATTCTGTACCGTGATGACTGCAGGTGGAGGCGTATAGGTAATGCGCAAATACACCTCGGCGGTGGCATGGGTTTCATTCTGATTCTCAGATTGGCTCATCAGGCCGAGCTTGAATCTGCCGTTCCCGTTGACAGCCGTCTGTACCGCCTGCCTGAACTGAGCCGAACTGTCCATGCGTTCGTAGGAACCATAGGGAATGTTGGAGAAGTGGGTCGTTTGACTGTTTCCAATGGCATCCCAGAGGCCGGTCGGATTACCCATATCCTGTGTACTGGAGAGTCCTTTTGTTCTCGCATTGTAAGTGGTGTACTGGTTCAGCGGCAAATGGACACCGGTGGCATGAGTTAATGTGATCGGGTGTTTCAAGGTTTTGTTGTCTGAGAATTTGCTCCTGGGAACGCGTATAACGAACGATCTCGGGTCGGGCCAT
>Ga0226835_1000166_pt1:90000-115312 | contig 115312 bp, 92 predicted proteins | sample LAC_MetaG_1_FD_163627 | JGI IMG/M metagenome (GOLD analysis project Ga0226835, IMG submission 163627) | Anaerobic ammonium oxidizing microbial communities from anammox membrane bioreactor (MBR) in UC Berkley, California, United States -... | ecosystem: Engineered > Bioreactor >... | reverse complement strand
GGTCACAGTCGGCAGGGGAGTGGCGGTGGGTGGCGTGGTTGGGCTGGGTTGCAGCGGCGGCGGAGCGGCGGGCGGTTGAGTGGGACTGAGAGTGGCGGTGGATGTGGCGGTTGCCGTGGCCGTGAAGGTGGTGGTCGGCTGGATGGGCTGCAAGCCGTGGCGCGCTTCAGCCGTTGGAGTGGGTGTCTCGGTCTCCACAGCGGGCGGTTCAAAGTCGGCTCTGGTTTCCGGCCCAAATGGGCAGGGCTGCGGCCCGGGGCAGTGCGGCCCGCCCGGCAGCCAGCCGGAGTGGTTGAGAATGGTGACCGATACGCTGTTGCGATAGGCGGTTTCGGCCTGATAGGGCGCTTCAATCTCGTAATCATAACAACGGTTCTCGCCGGGCGGGATCGGTTCGGCGGGGATGATCAGCTGGTTGGCGCCCGGCAGGGGCTGCCACTCCTGCCGGCGTGGCTTGATCTCGATTTGATCGAAGACGGCTAAACCTTCCGTAAAGCGCTCGCCGATGTTACGCACGCAAATCCGTCCGTAAACGATCATAGTCTGTCCGATGGCGCCTTCCTTCCAGCGGGCGGCGGCGACTTTCTGGGCTTCGATGCTCGTGCCAGCCTGGGCGGGGCCGGTCAGGGTTGGGGTGGATGAGGGGGTGGGGGTGGGCGTCTCGGTCTCGGTGGGGGTGGGGCTTTCCTCGAATTCGCCCGTCTCAATCTCCCCGCTGACGGTCAGCACCTCGGCCCACAGGGTATCGGCCACCGGGGTCAGGCCGGCAATCAACGCAAGGATGAGCAGCCCGGCGGCGATGCTGCGGATTGGCGGCTGCACCTGCCATAACCTGCTCTTGAACCAGCTCAGAAGATCCATTGAATCACCTTTTTCAGGCCGATGATCGGCCAGCCGACCTGCGGAATGTAACGGATGACTTTGCCCTCGACGATTTCCTGCGGGACGGGTTCGTCGCGCACGTTGTTGTTGTCACCCTGGGTGATGAACACACGCCGGCCGTTTTCTTCCTGAATTTCGACCACGCGGTGGACGATGTAGGAATTGGCGCGGCGGAATTGAATCACATCGCCGACCTGCACCTCGGCCGGGTCAATCCGGGTGATGATGACCACATCCCCGGCGACGAAGGTCGGCTTCATGCTGAAGCCGCTGACCACGTAGGGGCGCACACCGAACAAACCGGCGTTGAACCAGAAGCCGATCAGGGCTACCACCGCCAGCCACCACCACGAATTGAGGCTGGCGCTTTGAGCGGCGGGTTTTTGATCTTCCTGCCCGGCTGTGGCTTCAGCCGGCAGGCTGTTTTGCAGGTAGAAAAATCCAAAAAGCGGCACGAGCGTGCCGATAAAGGCAGTCAATAACCAGTTGAGGTCGGGCAGAATGGGAGAAAGCCACTCGAACAGCAGCCAGACGGCGCGGTAAGCCATGGCCGGCAGCGGCCCGCCCAGCCAGACCAGCAAGGCGGCCAGCAAGCCCTCGGCCAGCAGGGGCAGCAGCCGCCCGCCCGCCAGCGCCAGCACCTGCTGAGGCGTGCGGAGGCTGCCCCACACCCCCGGCGGAATGAGCAGCGCCAGCGAAAGCAGACCGCCAACGCCGACCGCCAGCAGGGGCGATTTGCCCGCCAGCCGGTGGACCAGTCCGGCGCGGGCGAACTCCACCCCGAACAGGCCGGCGGCGAGATACCACAAGTTGCCGATGACCGCCACCAGGCGGTGGGCGTAGGGCGAATAGCCGAAGCGAGTCAGCACACCGGCCATGACGAAGGCGGCGGTTTGCAGCAGGCCGATCAGCGCGGCGGTGATGAGCAGGCGGCGCGCCGGCGCAGCCCAATTCACCCAGCCGAGCCGGCTCAGCCCCCAAACCTGCCCGGCCAGCGCCAGCCACGCCAGCGGGGTGACGAGGTAAACGTTCCACTCGGCCGGCAGGCGCGGCGCGAGGACGTGCACCAGCAGGTAAGCCGTGCCCAGCCCGGCCAGAAAAACACCCCAGCCCCAGCCGGCGGAGAGGCGCGGCAGGGCGGAGAAGGAAAACCAGCGGGGGAGGGACAGACGTTTGGTGATCATCGGCGCTCCGGTAGGGCTGACCGGCGGGGGTCAAACCGCCGGTCAGCAATGATGGGAATTAATACTTCGGTGCAGCAGCCAGACACTCATCCATCGTGGCATCTTCGTTCCACTGTGCGATGCAGACGTATACATCGAACTCGTAGATGTGGTTTTCCTGAGCGGGTTGTTCGACATGGAATTGGATACTGCTGGCCTGCTCACAGTATTTGTGCGGACAAGGCTCCATCTGAGCGCCAACGCCATCCCAGTATTTGACCCAGATTTCACCGTCTTCAGCACCGTTGTCGTCCGCGAGTGTAAAATTCTTGGGAACGACCGAGTAACCGCGGATGATGACCGGTACACTGCCGGTATTGGCAAAGTGGACTTCGCAATTGCCCCAGTAAGAGGGATAGCCGTTTTCAATGGTCAGGTGCAGAATGCGCGGGTCCTGGGAATCAATCGTACAGATCGTTTTGCCGACATCCTTACGCACCGGGATGGGGTATTTGTACGGCCACGGCGTTGGAAGCGGGTCGAGGCCGTCATCGTTACAGATACAGGAAGTCCACTTCCCATAAACTTCGCCGGTATGCACCACGCCGGAAATCAGCAGAGTCTCGCTCCACAAACCGTATGCGATGCCGGTTGCCAGCAGCAACCCGATGATCAGCAGGGGGATGACCTTAAGTAAGCTGCGGGAGTTCTTCTTCATAAATCCTCCCTTGCGGTGGGTTGAGGGGCGGAGCATGGCGCCGCCCCTGCTAGAGGAGAGCAATATCTCTACTGATCGGTTTCCTCGTAGTAACCGGCCCAGCAGCCAGGTTCTGTTTCTTCAGAAGTTGCTGTAGCCGAAGCAGGTGCTTCATTCCACTGCAGAGCATCTACCTGGAATGTGAAGGTGTATGTCCCGTTTTCGTCAACCAGCCCGTTTTCGTAGTCCTTGTTTGTGAAATGGATCAAGATCCATGCCCATGCGCTTTTTTCGGGGTGGAGTTGATACCATTGCGGATAGCAGGCTTTCACCGTCACCCACGAGGGGTTTGTACTTCCTTTAGGAGCATAAGGCTTTGTGATGTGCACCGGCACCGTGCCGAGGTTGGAGATATCGAACTTCACGGCGCAGTGATAAGAAGGATAGGCACCACTGACGGCGATTGTGATTCCTTCCTTACCGTCGCTTTTCGGATCCAAATCCGTTGCCCATGCGTCGCATTCTGCATATTTATCCTTCTCTTTTGGCTCAATCTGAGCCGTCCCATTCACTTCGACCCATTCACTGACATACGGACCAGAAAAGCCCACATCCACCTCACCGGTGTTGACCGTGCCGTCAATGGTCAGGGTTTCGGACCACAAACCGTAGGCCACACCCACGCCGGCCAGCAGGACGATCAGCAGGATGGCCAGAAATCCGAGCGGTAATCGCTTGTTCATCGCACTTTCTCCTTTCTCGAAAGAGTTTTAGAAAATTGGGTTATTTGAGTTGGTTGACAAACGATGCGGCACGCGGGCCGCGCAGCCACAAAAGTGCGTGCGCCGGAGCGGTTAATCACCTCCTTTCAGGGCTGACAGGCGGGCGGCGCACCCTCTTTCGAGAAATGGCGGGCGGGGGGTGGCCGCGGGCGGCAGCCCGCTAACTGCCGCCGCGGCGGATTTGCATCCACTCCCCCCAATGTGCTATAATTAAATGGCACAGAGGGCGCTGACCCGTGTCCCTGTGTTCCCCCTCACCCGGGCGGCACCCCGCGGTGAGGGACTTTTTTTGCCTGTCAAGGTTCAAAGATTTAGCCGGGCATCTCGGCCTGTTTTGGCGGGGAGTTGGGCGGTAAAAAACAAATAACCGACCCTCCCTCGTGGTGGTCGGTTTCGCCACTGGCTCCCTGCAGGCGTTCCCCCTGTGGTTCTGGGTTTGGCGACCAGATTTGCCGCCCGCAGTTCACAGCCCCCACGCTCGAATGATTGACTCCCCTGTGACTACATTTTTATATTAACGAGAGATGAGAGGAAAGTCAATAGGTTTTGCGGGCGTTCGGAAAATTTTAAGAAATTTCTAATTATTCCCAATTCGGGGTGGATTTGTCTGGGAATTTGGGGCAGGGGGAAAATTTTCCGCCGGCACTGGCAAGCGCCGCTGCCGCTCGGAGTGACGGTTAACTGGTTTACGCCACTCCGAGCGGGTGTGATGGTCTCCCGCCAAGCCAGTTGCAGCGGCAAGGTGCGGACGTACGCGTCCTTAGCGGGTTACCACAATCTCAATCGTTACCGAGCAGTAAACCGTGCTGCTGTCCACCAGATTCCAGGTGGCTTTGTAGGTGCCGGCATTTTCCGGGGCGAGCATGTCCACCACGAAGGTGTACTCTTCGCCCGGCTTGACATCCTTGCCCAAATCCACCGCATCGGCGTATTTCTGCATCTTTTCGCCGCTGGCGTATTTCAAGTCCACGTTGGCGGCCAGCCAGTCCTTGCTGCCGTTGTTCTTGAGGGTGAAGCGGGCGTCGAAATCGTTGCGGTAGGGCAGTTTTGTGCCGGCTTTCGGCTCAACCTTGACCACCGCGCAGGAATACGGGCTGGGGGTGGCGGTGGGGGTGGCGGTGGCGTTGGACGTGGCCGTCGCCGTGAAGGTGTTGGTGAAGATCGGCACCGGTGTCCAGGTGGGCGGCGCCGGGGTGGGGCTGTAATCCGGTGTGGCGGTTGGCGGTTGGGTGGGCTGTGGTGTTGCCGAGGGAATCGGCACAAACGGTTCGGTCGGGCGGGCCTGTTCGGTCTGGGTGAACTGAGCCTGAATGGTCTGCACGGCTTCGGTAGCCGCCGCATTGAGGGTGGCCTGGAACGCCAGCGGATCGGGGGTGGGCTCACCGCCGCCCAGAATGCCGCAGCCGCTGGTGAGGGACACCAGCAAAACGGTCAGCGCCAGAAGGGGAAAAAGTCGGGTGCGAGGCATGGAAACTCTCCTTGGTGATTTTCAAGATTGGCAGGTAATATTTTTAAGACGATTTTAATACCAGTTTTGTTCCGGCGGGTAAAAATCGGGTTTGTTTATTCATTCTATACAGGTTAAACCAAAAATACCAGCCCCCAAACGAAGGATTGTGGGCTGGCTGTATGGCGGGGGTGCGGATCGGCCGTCAGGGGGCCGGCGTGGGGGAAGATTCCAGGGAGCGCAGGCGGCCGTTGAACGGCTGGGTTTCTTCCACATCAAGGCGGTAGCCCAGCCCGCGAATGGTCTTGATGAAGCGCGGGTGGCGCGGGTCGTCCTCAATGGCCTGCCTCAGCCAGGAGATGTGCACATCGAGGGTGCGGGTATCGCCGGTGTATTGGGTTTCCCACACGCGGCTGAAGAGCACCTCGCGTTCGATCACCTGCCCGGGGTGATCCATCAATTCTTTCAGCAGGCGCACCAGCCGCGGGGTCAGCACGGCTTGATGATTAAGGCAGCGCACCGAGCGTTTTTTGAGGTCGAGTGAAATTGGGCCGGCGCGCAGGACATTTTTCTGCTCCTGCGGGAGGAAGGGCTTCATGCGGTTGAGTAGTTTTTGAAGGGTGAAGGGCAGGTGCAAGACCACATCGGCGGGAATGTCATTGCCGGGGGTGGAGGCGTCCAGAATCAGGATGATGGGGACGGAAGGGGCCTGTTCGCGCAAGGCATTACAGATGCGTTTGCCACTGGTGCGCATCGAGGCGGCATCCAGAATGACCAGATGCGGCAGGCGTTCGCGAATGCGTTCCAGCGCAGCGCTGCCGCTGGGGACGGTTTCGACCGAGAAGTTCTTCTTGGTCAGCCCCGGCAAGAACGAATTGCGGTCCGGGCGTTTTCCTTCAATCAGCAGTATGTGAGTGTATTCCTGCATGTTCCTGTTACCACCGTGTCAGAAAAATGGTTTGCCGTAAAGCACCGGCTGTGGGGTGGGTTGATTGTGTGCCGATAAGGCGCTTACCGTTAAGCCTCCAAATCAGGTTCGTGAGCGAACTGGCTTTGGATTTTATCAGAGTTTTACGAGTTTACGATGGCGACCGGACAACAAAATAGTTAAGATTGATCGAACTCCCCGTTTGGCCATTGTCCGGTTGACTCCCCGCAGTTGGTTCATGGTTGAACAGCGCCTGAACCGGCACTCCGGGTTGGATTACGGCTGGTGCTTTGCGCTCCCGCCTGTGGAAAAAACAATAATTGTGCAGTCCAGCTGGTAAGGTACATTGAAGAACAATTCCCGCTGAACTTGAAGCGGGAAAACGGATTGGGTAGATAACCGTATTATACCTTAAGAACTTAAGAAAAAGGCAGAATCCGAAAATGTTAACATTCAGATGTTTCTGGTTGTGGGATGGTTGTTTCATGGAATACAAAACCGGAAAGCGGCTTTTGTCTGAACTTTGGGCGAATGCAGTTGCATCCCGTTCCCGCCCGTGTTAAAATAAAACCACAAGACCAGTGAGAGATGCACGAATCTCCGAGCAGCTGGTTGGATTTGATCAACTCCCGATTGGAAGGGAGAGAAAAGGTTGAAAGATGGCCCGAATGGTTGAAGTTGTCATTGACAGCGTCCGCGTCAGCCTGACCAATCAACAGCGTATTGTGGTGCTGCGTGAGATCAACGCAGAACGTTATTTACCGATCTGGATTGGCCCCTACGAAGCCGAAGCGATTACAATTGCGTTGCAGGAAATTGAAGTTGCCCGTCCCCAGACCCACGACCTGCTCAAGAATCTTTTGGCGACCTTCAACGCCCGCCTGGTACGGGTGGAGGTGGTGGCGTTGAAGGATGATGTTTTCTTCGGCAATCTGGTGGTGGAATACAACGGGCATCTGGTCGAAATTGACTCGCGTCCGTCGGATGCGCTGGCGTTGGCCGTGCGCGCGCATGTGCCGATTCTGGTAGCGCGTGAGGTGATGGAAACCGCCGGCATTGTCCCGGAACGCGATTTACAGGCTCCGGAAACTTCCGGCGCCGAATCATCACCGCCGCCGGTTGAAGAAGACGAACTCAGCGAAGAACGGTTGTCGGTCTTTGAGGACTTTTTACAGAATTTGAAGATTGATGATTTGAGCGATGATCAGGACGAAGAAGACAAGGATAAACCGGATCCTGATCGGGATAGTCCAAAACCGGGCAAGTAAGCCGGATAGCGGCCGGGCGGGGCTTTACCGTCCCGCCGGCTTCCTTTTATCGGTTGATCAGAAGGGGGGCGTCTTGAATTTCAAACAATCGGCATTGACCAAACGATGAGCGAAGATTTTCTACCCTCTGAGGAACCCCAATTCTCGATGGATCAGGCCCACCCGCATAACCGTGAAGCGGAAGAAGCGGTACTGGGTTCGGTGCTGATTAACCCGGAGGTGTTTTACGAGGTTGCCCAAATCCTCAAGCCGGACGATTTTTACATCATCCGCAACCGCTGGATTTGGGAAGCCCTGATGCGTCTGCATGACCGGCGTGAACAGATTGACATTTTGACCATTGCGAAGGAACTGGATGAGAGCGGCCATCTGGTGGATATTGGTGGGCAGGCGTACCTGTTGGCGCTGGTGAGCCAAACGCCGACTTCCCTGCATGCTGAGGCCTATGCGCGAATTGTGGAAGAGGCATCCATCCGGCGCAAGATGCTGGCGGCTGCCAATGAGATGGCCAAACTGGCGCTCGACCCGCGTAAAAGTCTGGATACGCTCATCGGAGAGGCCGAAAAAGCCGTTTTTGGGCTGAGCGAGCGGCGCATTCAGCGCGATTTGCAACCGATCAATTCGGTGCTGGCAGAGTACTACGAGCGGATTGATCAACTGGCGCAGCGCAGCGATGAAATTTTTGGCGTGCCAACCGGTCTGGTGGATCTGGATAAATTGCTGGGTGGTTTGCAACGCTCCGACTTCTTAATCGTCGCCGGACGCCCCGGCATGGGTAAAACCGGTTTTCTGCTTTCGGTGGCGAAGAACGCTGCCCAAAAACACCGCAAGCGGGTGGCTATCTTCTCGCTGGAAATGTCCGCCGAGCAGCTGGTGCAGCGTCTGATTGCTCAGGAAACCGGGATTGATACCCAGCGGCTGCGCAGCGGCAAGCTGCGGGATGAGGAATGGGCCTTGTTTGCCCACGCGATTGAGGTGCTGAGCGAAACCGAAATCTGGTTGGATGACACCCCGGCAATCACGCCCCTGCAACTGCGTACCAAGTGCCGTCGCCTGCACGTCGAAAAACATCTGGATCTGGTGATTGTGGACTACCTGCAACTGATGTCCGGTGATACGCGCACCGACAACCGCGTACAGGAGGTGTCGAATATCTCGCGCAATCTGAAAGTGCTGGCGCGCGAGTTGAACGTGCCGGTACTGGCGGCAGCGCAGCTTTCGCGAGCGGTGGAGCAGCGTGCCGATAAAAAGCCGGTGCTTTCAGACCTGAGAGAATCGGGGAGTCTTGAACAAGACGCCGATATCGTCATGTTCATTCACCGCCCGGAAGCGATGGAAAAGGACAGCCCGCGCCAGAACATTGCCGAGATCATTGTGGCAAAACACCGCAACGGCCCCACTCATCCGGGCATCGAGCTGGTCTTTCTCAGCAATCTTGCGCGGTTTGATAATGCGGTCATTTTGCCGCGTGACCCTTCCGATAGAACAGGCCGATGATGAGACCCTTTACCGGTTTTCCACCCGGCAAAACCCGCCTGACGCCCCTCCCGGCGGCGTTTTTCAGCGAGTTGCTGCCGCAAATTGACGACCTGAGTGAATTGAAAGTAACCCTGTATGCCTTCTGGCTGCTCGACCGTATGGAGGGTGAGTTCCGCTTCTTCCGCCAATCCGACCTGGCGCAGGACGAACGGTTGCTGGAAGGAATGGGAAAGAACCGGACTCAGGCGCTGGTTCAACTGCAACATGGGCTGGAACGCGCGGTTCAGCGCGGCAGCCTGTTGAAAGTCAATCTTGGAGATGAGGACAGTATCTACTTTCTCAACACACCGCGCGGGCGGGCAGCCGTGGCCGCCTTGCAGAACGGGGAGTGGTCACCGGAGGACATTCAGCGCCCGGAAGTCCGGTTGACGCTGGAACGCCCCAACATCTTTCGGCTCTACGAAGAGAATATCGGCCCGCTAACGCCATTGGTGGCGGAGATGCTGGAAGATGCCGAAAAAACCTATCCGGCGGAGTGGATCGAGGAGGCCATCCGCGCCGCGGTGGAAAATAATGTGCGCCGCTGGCGGTATGTGGAGGCCATTTTAAGGGCGCGGTTGGAGAGGAGCGAACATGAAGCCAATCGGGGAAAGTCTGAAAAAGATCGCCGACGCTATATCCAGGGAGAATATGGCGAATTTGTCGAACACTGAACGGGATGAGGCTGCAAGCAGCGGGCAGCAGCCCGGTTTGTTGGGTGACCCCAACTGCCCGATTTGCGGCGGAGTGGGCTTTGTGCGGCGCGATTTACCGGTTAGCCACCCTGATTTTGGCAAGTTACAAATTTGTACCTGCCGCCAGCAGGAGGTGAGCGCCGGTGAGCGCCAGCGTTTACTGCGTTTGAGTAATCTGGATGCTTTTCGGCATATGACCTTTGAAACCTTCAAGGTGCAGGGGCGGTTGGGACTGGGCGACCAGCAGGCGCGGTCGCTGCAGTTTGCCTACCAGCAGGCTCAGCAATACGCCCGCACGCTGCAAGGCTGGTTGTTGTTGATGGGTCCGTACGGCTGCGGCAAGACTCATCTGGCGGCGGCGGTTGCCAACGCCGTGGTGGAGATGGGGGTGGAGGTCATCTTCCTGACCGTGCCGGATCTGCTCGACTGGCTGAGGGCTTCCTTCAGCGGCGGGGATGAGACCTTTGAGCAGCGATTGAATGAGATCCGCAATGTGCGCCTGCTGGTTTTGGACGATTTGGGAACCCAGAACGCGACCCCGTGGGCGGAGGAAAAACTGTACCAGATCATCAACCACCGTTACATTCACCGACTGGCAACGGTGATCACCACCAATCTGCTGCTGGAAGAGATTGACGGGCGGATTTCCTCGCGCCTGCAGGATGTGGATCTGGTTACCCGAGTCCATATTTATGCCCCCGATTACCGCTCGCCGGTCAGTGATGAAACGCGCACCTCCATTTCAACCCTTTCACTGCTGGCCGATCAGACGTTTGGTACTTTCAATTTGCGCGAGCATGAAAAATTACCGTCCGAAGACCGTGCTACGCTGCAAAAGGCATTCGATGCGGCGGTTGCCTTTGCCGAAAATCCACGCGGATGGCTGGTGTTCATGGGCAGTTACGGCTGCGGCAAGACTCACCTTGCGGCGGCAATCGGCAACTTCCGCAAAGCCGCCGGGGAGGAACCAATCTTTGTGGTTGTGCCGGATTTGCTTGATCACCTGCGGGCGGCGTTTTCGCCTTCCAGCACGATTTCGTATGACCGCCGCTTCGAGGAGGTGCGTTCCGCTTCTCTGCTCATTTTAGACGACCTGGGGACACAAAGCGCAACCCCGTGGGCGCGCGAGAAATTGTATCAATTGCTCAATTTTCGTTATAACGCCAAACTGCCTACGGTGATCACAACCGCCCAAACGCTGGATGAAATTGACCCCCGCATACGCAGCCGGATGATGGACAAACGGGTATGCAGCATCTACGCAATCACCGTGCCGGCATACGTCTCGCGGGGAGAACCGCCGGTCAAGCGCCGCAGCGCGCCAAGACGCGGTACTTAAATCTGGTACAATTCTTTCCGCTATAGTTGTTATCGGAAAGCGGGCTGTAAAGGTTCAGGCCGTACATCCATGGGGGGAAGCAGAGATCATCCATAAAGAGGAGTGTAACCCATGCGACCTGAAGACTTAGACATTAACCGAATTGAATTTACCGAAAGCGGGAAGAAGGTTATCGCCTGGCATGCCGAACCGCTGGAGGTGGTATACCGGAAACTGCAAAGTTTGCCGGATGGGCTGAGCGAGGAGCAGGTTGCCGAACGCCTGCGCGAGTTCGGCAGAAACACCCTGCCCACAAAAGAACCACCGACGCTCCTTCAGGTGTTCCTGCACCAGTTCGCCAGTCCATTGATTTATATTCTCCTGATTGCGGGAATTGTGGCGCTGCTGAGGCAGGATTACAAGGACGCTGTCTTCATCTTTGCGGTGATTCTGCTCAACGCGGTCATCGGCACGATACAGGAATGGCGAGCCGAGCAAAGCGCACATGCCCTGCAGGTATTGCTGAAAATCAAGGCACGGGTACGCCGTAACGGGCGGATTCTCACCGTGCCAGCCGAAGAGGTTGTGCCGGGTGATATTCTGCTGGTTGAATCGGGGGATAAAGTAGCTGCCGACCTGCGCTTGATCCAGGTTAACAATCTGCGGATTGACGAATCCTTCTTGACGGGTGAATCGCTGGCAGTAGAAAAGACCGTTGAACCTCTGCCTGCCGATTCGCCGGTCAGTGATCGGCGCAATATGGCCTATGCCGGTTCAACGGTGATGTCAGGGCGGGGTATAGGAATTGTAGTGGCCACCGGCCCATATACCGAAGTAGGCAAAATTGCCAAAACGATCAGCGAGGAAGCAGGGGCAAAGCCGCCGCTGGTCATCCGCATGGAGAAATTTTCGCGGCAGATAGCCATTGTGGTGCTGGGTTTTACCGCCATCCTGGGCATGATTCAATTTGCCCGCGGCGAGGCTCTCAGTGATGTATTCATCCTGGTTGTGGCAATGGCGGTTTCGGCCATTCCCGAAGGGCTGCCGGTCGCCATGACGGTTGCCCTTTCACTAGCAACCAACCGGATGGCACGCCGCAACGTGATTGTACGAAAATTAACCGCCGTAGAAAGTTTAGGCAGCTGCACGCTGATTGCCAGTGACAAAACCGGTACGCTGACGGTCAATCAGCAAACTGTTAAGCAGATTCTGCTGCCCGAGGGGACGCTGATTGAAATCAGCGGGCAGGGATACAACGATGAAGGCGAGGTCAGATTGGCAGGTGATGCGGAAATGACGCCCGAAATTCAGGGCCGCCTGTTGACGATTGCCCGTGAAAGCGTGCTGTGCAATGAAGCCACGCTGGAAAAAGAAGATGGCAAGTGGCAGCACACCGGTGACGCAATGGATGTGGCTCTGCTGGCGTTAGGCTATAAACTGGGGATTGACCCGCCCAATTTGCGTCGTCAGGTACGCATCCTAGACGAAGCACCATTTGAGTCCGAAAAAAGGTATGCGGCAGTAGTCTATGAAAATGCCGGTGAGCCGCGTTTGGTGGTAAAAGGAGCGGTGGAAACGGTACTGCAATTTTGCAGCCGGATGATGACTGCTCAGGGGGAAGTACCGCTGGAAAGAGAGAAGGTACTGCAACTGGCGCAGCATAAGGCAGAAAGCGGTTTTCGCGTTCTGGCGCTGGCTGCCGGCGAGGGCAATCTGGAAGCGCTGAAAGGTGGAGACGCCGGGCTGACGCTGCTCGGCTTGCTCGGTTTCATTGACCCGCTGCGCCCGGAGGTCAAAGAGGCAGTGCAGAACGCGCAGATGGCTGGCATCAAAGTGGTGATGATCACGGGGGATCACCCTGCCACTGCGCTGGCAATCGCCCGCGAATTGGGGATTGCCCAATCACCCGCGGATGTGATCACCGGCAAAGAATTGGCCGAGATTGGCTCGCCCGAAATTCCCGAATTTTTTGAGGGGATCAAGCACAAAACCGTATTTGCGCGGGTCACCCCGGATCAGAAACTGCAAATTGTGGACGCACTCATCCGGTTGGGTGAATTTGTGGCGGTAACCGGTGACGGAGTCAACGATGCGCCGGCCCTAAAGAAGGCGAATATCGGCGTGGCGATGGGCTCCGGCACGGATATTGCCAAAGATACGGCTTCAATGATCGTCACCGATGACAATTTTGCTTCGATTGTAGCCGGCGTCGAGGAAGGCCGCTTTGCCTATGCCAATGTGCGTAAGGTGACCCTGTTATTAATTTCAACGGGTTTTGCCGAGCTGGTTTTGCTGGCACTGGCAATTTTGATGGAATTTCCCGTACCATTAATCGCTGTTCAAATTCTGTGGTTGAACCTCGTCACCAATGGGATTCAGGATGTAGCGTTAGCCTTTGAGGGCGGCGAAGAGGGCGTGATGCGTCAACCGCCCCGCAACCCGAGCGAGGGAATCTTCAACCGGAAGATGATAGAGCAGTTGATGATCAGCGGTTTGACCATGGCGCTGGTGTGTCTGGGTGTTTGGGTGTTTCTCATGCGAGAAGGGTACACACTGGATTCGGCACGGAATTTATTGCTGACGCTGCTGGTGCTGATGCAGTTTTATCATGTGCTGAATTGCCGCTCAGAAGTGGAATCGGCGTTCAAGATTCCCTTCAGTCGTAACCGTGTCCTGGCAGTCGGGATGCTGGTAGCACTGGCTTTACACATCCTGGCAACCGAGGTGCCGTTCCTGCAATCCCTGCTACGCACCGAATCGCTGCCGGTGCAGACGTGGTTAATTCTCTTTGCACTGGCCAGTGTGGTGCTGGTGGTGATGGAGATTTACAAAGCCATTCAGAAGCGGCGGGCGCTGATTTGAGGGTAAAACAAATCCCCCTGAGCGGGTAGACAGGGCCTGGATCGCTTCAAAAATCGGAAAAAAGATATGAACCCGATCAACCAGGAGAGGTACGGATGATGGAGAAATTGAAGAGGCGGGCGCAGGTTTTGAAGCGGGATGCTTACGCCCTCACCATCGCTGTTCGTGATCCGCGGGTGCCGTGGTATGCCAGGGTATTTCTGGGTCTGGTGGTTGCCCATACTTTTAGCCCTATTGACCTGATCCCAGACTTTGTGCCTGTCCTCGGTTATCTGGATGATTTGATCATTACGCCATTAGGAATTGCTCTGGCTTTGAAGATGATTCCGCCAGAAGCAATGGCAGATGCGCGGCGGCAGTCCGAGGAATGGATGCAGCAAGGAAAACCCGTCAGCCGGGCGGGGGCGATTCTGGTAATCAGTGTGTGGCTGGTTGTCTTGACCATCCTGGTCTGGTTGATCGTTCGTCAGGTGATTGAGTAATTGGAAGCATCCGCTGAAATGATGATGGATTTACTTCGCCGGGTAAGCCGACCCATCCGTGCTTTGGGGAGGGCAACAGTGTTTTTCCTCAAAGTCTTTCCAATGCTGCCTTCCCGTCCGGTGGATTGGGTGACCCGACCGCCGTTGATTGAACGGGTATGCTATCCCACACAGAGCGGAAACGCGGAAGGGGAAGTCTATCGTCCCGATTCGCCGGGTGTTCATCCGGGGATTGTAGTGTGCCTTGGGGTGGTTCCCTTTGAGGTGAATCATCCTCAGGTGCCGGTGCTGGGCAGGGCACTGGCACGGGCAGGATTTGCGGCTTTGCTATACTGGTCGCCGGCGATGCGCGACTTTCGGCTCGACCCGGCGGACATTGAAAACATTGCACTGGCTTATGAATGGTTTATTGATCAGCCCTATGTGAATGCCGGCTGCAGCGGTCTGCTGGGGACGTGTGTTGGCGGGTCTTTTGCCTTGATGGCGGCTGCTCACCCTTTGATTAACCAACGAGTGGCTTATCTCAGCGCATATGCCCCTTATTCCTCGCTGTGGACATTTGCAAAGGATATTGCCAGTGGATCGGTTGTCAGTGATGCCGGAAGGCGTCCGTGGAAGGTGGATCCGCTGACCCGTAAGGTTTTTGTCCATTCCCTGACGGCGTTGTTGGAGGCTGAAGAAGCGGCCTATCTCCGCCGCGTGTTTGTGGATGGGAACATTTCCCCGGAATCCGTGAACCTTTCCAAAAGCGCTCAAAAAGTGGCCGCGTTGCTGATGGCAGGTGGGCCGGAGGAGGCGGGTGCGGCGCTGCACTCTTTGCCGGACGAGATGCAGGAGAGGCTTTCGGCAATTTCGCCGTTGAGTTACGTGCAAAACCTGCAAGTACCGTTGATGATCTTGCTGCACGACCGCGGCGATCAGGTTATTCCAGTAGGCGAGTCGCAGCAGTTATGTGCGGCGTTGGGCAGCCGTAAAGGGGTTTACTACACCGAAATGCAATTCAGCCACCTTGACCCCGCCAAAGGCAAACTGCCAGCGTGGAAACTGGCCAGAGAGTTCTTCAAATTTCTTGCTGCGGTCTATCGGTTGTTCCGTCATGTGGTTGATTAAAATTGAGAGACTGCCGCCAAGGATTGCCTGGAGTGTTTAAATTTGCTTCACGGAGAAGCCTGGATGGGTATTCTGTTTTTTGGGCAAGTTGCTTCATTTGCATCTACAGGGATTGTCTTTTTCCCTGAAAAGGGTTATAAAATTTTCCATTAACGATGATGAAATCCGACAAAAGACCAATCCTTTTTCGCAGTCCTTCTTGGGTGATGTTCCATCTGCTCACCGGGCTGGTGTGTTTCTTGTTCGCGGTGATCTACACCGCTCAAATTACCGCTTTTTTGGGCGTATTTCGCCTTTTACCGGTGATTCTGATCGGTGGGTTGGTGTTGGCGGTGGGTGTCTGGCTCTTCTTCCGATGGGATGAGGGCGGACTGCTGACTGAATTGGGTGACCGCGCGGAAAGGGCTACCGGCCAGCTACGCTGGTTGAATTGGGCCGGCTGGGTGGTTTCGGTTGGGGTGTTTTTTCTGATTGTGCTGCTGCCGTTGATCCGCTGGCCCTATTCGCCGATTAGCGATGTGCTGCACTGGGATGCCGGGGCGTATCACTTCCCCAAAGCCATCGAATTGTTTAAGAGCGGTACATATTGGGATTTGTCCATTCCTTTTGGGGAGTATCCCAATGGATTTGAGTCGCTGCTTGCTTTTGGGCTGCTGCTGACCAACAACGAGGCTTTATTCGGAAGTGTGCATGCGTTGATTGCATTACTGACTTTTCTTTCTATCTGGGCGCTGGGCTGGCGCTATACCCGCTTGCCGGGCGGGGTGCTGGCCTGGATGACTCTGGTGATGTTTTTGAGCGGTTCGGTCTTGATTGCCAACAACCCGTGGTGGATTGTGGTGAATCAAGCATTTGTCATTGGTAAAAACGACTTGTTCACGGCGGCGGTGGTGCTGGCGGCGCTGGTTTTTGCGCCAATCGGCTCACGAGGGCAGAGGATGGTGTATCACCTGCCGGGGCTGGCATTTTGTACCTCGTTGATTCTTGCAATTAAACCAGTAGGGGTATATGCAGTCCTGCCCCTTTGGCTGCCGCTTTTATTCCGATGGGGAAAGTTGGTGTGGCAAAGGACGAATGTGCGGCAAACGCTTTTGAATGTCTTGTTTTCAGCGCTGGTGACCGTGCCGGCGGCACTGTGGATTGTGCGTAACCTCGTGGTCATTCATACCCTCTTTCCCCCCGGCGTCTGGGAATACAACGAGTGGAGTATCCTTAATAATCTAAACAACCCTTATTTTTACAATTACCTGCCGAAGTTGTTTTTATTTGTGCTGGGGGTGACCGGAGGGCTGGTTGTGCTGGCGATTGCTGGCTGGCTGGGGGGTAAAGCGTTTTGGGGCCGCTGGCTGGGGCTGCCTTCCATAGCACAAGCGCTGGCGCTGCTGGTGTTATTCTTCTCCTTCGTGATTACTCCGCAGACCGCTTTTTACGGTAGCAATCAGCAGCCCACCCAAATTGGCTGGCGCTTTGGGGTGGCCTTGCTCAGTTATTTGTTTGTGCTGTTGATTGGGCTGGCAGAGCCGCTGATCCAACGGGCGCTGGACTGGATGAATCATCGCGGCTGGTTGATGCTGGCCGGGGTGGTGGTTATGGTGGCTATTGGCGGCGGTTTATTCTGGAAAAACCGCGATTTGTTGAAAATCTACCCCGGCAATGATATTGTGCTGCGGGATCAATTTCGCGAACCGGTAGGGGTGGATGGTTACTTTTCGGCTTATGATTTTGTCCGCCGCAACATCCACAACTCGGTGGTGCAAATCGAAAACGGGCTGATGTATTACGTGTACGGAGAAAATTTCAGCAATCAGCCGACCAAATTACATTATCCGCTGGGGCTGGAAACCATGGTGGCACAGCGGGATCCGCAGTACTACGTTACTTTTTGTACAAATTTTTGGACCTATCAGGCGGAGGAATGCCCTGCCTACCTGGAGTCTTCTTCCTTCACGGAGCGGTGGGAATTGATTTATCGGGATGACTATGGGCGGGTGTATCAACGCCGTTAAATTGATTGGATTAAGTACCATTTCATGCTTTAATAAAAGCATGAATGGTGAAACAGAATATTTGCAAGCGCGCGAGATGATGGTGCGGGAGCAGATTGAGCGGCGCGGGCTGCGGTCTCCACGTCTGCTGGCGGCTTTTCGCAAAGTGCCGCGCCATTTGTTTGTGCCGCCGGATTTGCGCGAGAGAGCCTACGATGACGGCCCGCTGCCGATTGGCAAAGGACAGACCATCTCTCAGCCGTATATTGTGGCTCTGATGACTTCCCTGCTGGCGCTGGAGGGAAATGAACGTGTGCTGGAAATCGGCACCGGTTCGGGCTATCAGGCGGCTATTTTGGGGGAACTGGCAAGGGAAGTGCATACCGTCGAACGGCATGCCGGCCTGGCGCTGCGGGCTGCGGAGGTTCTTTCTCAACTGGGCTATGTAAATGTGCATGTACATACCGGCGATGGCAGCCTGGGCTGGCCGGAGTCGGCTCCCTATGATGGGATTGTCGTAACGGCTGCGGCAGCGGCGCCGCCTCCGCCGCTTTTAGATCAATTGGCGGAAGGGGGGCGGCTGGTACTGCCGGTAGGCCACCGGCTGGAACAAGTTTTACAGGTCTGGCACAAACAAGGCGGCCAGTTGACATATGAGAATATCATTCCGGTCAGTTTTGTGCCGTTGAGGGGACAATACGGGTGGAGCGAGAGCGAGTGGGAGCGTTACGAAGCGGATGACTGGCTGTAAAAGGTGATGGGTTGTTCGGCAAACCAGCGTCGGATGAATTCTACCTGAAAACGATACCCACAGTTGACGGCTTCAATCACATCGCGCCTCAGCAGGTCGGCAAGCCCTGATGCTGAATAGGTGGGGAAAATTTGCTGCCATTCATCCGCCGACAGATAGGCGGCCGCGCCTTGTCTGGCAAGGGCTATCGCCATGCTGGCTGCCAGCGGGCTGAGTTGATTGTGAGCCAAATCATTGAAGAAGATCATGTTAGCCCGGTGGGCGCGCTGGAGTGCCTCTTCGAGGTCGGCCGATGAAACCCGAAAACGGCTGGCGAGCGGCTGCTCGTTTTTCAACATCACCAGTTCAAAACACAAGGATTGCACCAGATAGGGATGACCGCGGGTCATTTCGTAAATGGCCTGGCTGACATCCGGCGGATAGGTCAGCGGAAACGGTTTAACCGGCTGTTCAATCAGTTGCAGGGTTTCGGCGCGGGTCAGGTAGTCAATTTTCAGGACGCGGGCATTGATGAGAAAATCGCGCCAGAGGGGCATCTCTTCGGGCAGGTGAGTTCCGGCCAGCAGAATCTTGAAACGGGGATGGTGTTGAACAGTATGGCGGGCAAATCCAAGATAGAGTCTGGCCAGATTGAGATTGGCATTCATCAGCAGTTCAAGGCTTTCAAATTCATCCATCGCCAGCAGAAGGGTTTGCTGGTGGCTTTCCAGTTGTTTTTCGGTGGCAGCCAACCAATGGTTGAGCATTTGATAAAGACTGCCATTGCCGGAGGATAACTGAGATTTGAAAGGAGGCAGTTCGATATTGCGGAAACGCAATGCTGATTGACGCACCAATTCAACAAATTCGGGCACCAGTTCATCACTATCCTGAAAGCCGGCCAGTCCCTGGCAATCCACAAAGCAGGGGATAATGTTCGAAGCCAGAAAATGGCTGAGGTTGAGCAGCAAGGATGTTTTACCCATGCGGCGCTGCCCAAACAGGAGCAAGGGAGGGCATTTTTCCTGCATCAGCATTTGATTGATGCGTTCGATGATCTCGCTGCGCCCGACAAATAGGAGAGATTGTTGTTCACTCAGCGGCATCCCGCAAATGTACGGATTGGGGATTTCCTGCTGATACTGGGCCGGGATGGTCATGGCTTCGATGTGAGAGACGAGGATGTGCTGCCATTGGGCGATGATTGGGGAAAAGCGCTGGGACTGGGGATCGCGGCTGAGGAGTAACTCGTTCTGCAGGGTTGCCAGTTTATCGCGCGCCATGCCCAACCCCAAGCGTTGTTGATAGGGGGTATTTTGCCGCAAGGCATGGTCAACATCTCGGCTGATGTTGTGCAATGCAATGAGGATGGTCGAAAGCGGCCCTTCCAGCAGGCCGACAGCAGTCCGATGGCGAATTGAGGCCAGCGAGTGAACATCTTTGCAGGCTTCAAATTGACGGGCGGTTAATTCTATCTGGACTTTTTGGGCAACCGAGCGTTGAGCGGTAGCCGAAAGATAAAGCAAAACATCCTGAAGCATTTCAGGCTGTCGTTCGAAGAGTAATAACAAATACTCATCCAGATCAGGCCAGATCAGCCGCTGTTTTTCATCCCAAAAGGCGGCGTGCAGCCAGAACCAGCGTAATTCAGCCGGGCGGTTTTGGTCGAGGTTGAAACACAAATTGTTCCAGATGGCTACCAGCGGGTAGAAAACGAGTGGCCGCCAGAAGGAGATCGTCAGACCAAAAACCAAAACGACCAGGGCGGTGGTAATCACGTGAGGGTGATGTTGATAGCCGCCAAGCACGTGCGGTCCAATGGGAATCCAGCCGATACCCGCCACCAAACCGCTGGCTACAGCTGCGGCGTTATTGCCGCCAATCTGGCGGGTGAGTGTGCTGCTAAGGCCGAACAGCAGGGGTATAAATACCCCGCCAATCATTCCCGCGTTCACATTCATCAGGATTGCTTGACTGGATTGACTGACCAGCCCCGCGTACCCGAACGTCATCCAAACCGTCAGCAGAATTGCCGGCAAAAGGACCTGCCGCCAGCCGCGGCGGCTGCGTAAGTGAAGAGTCAGCCAAACGGTCGAAAATCCAACTGGAAGTCCGCTGCCGATCAGCAGAACGAGGGTTGAACCGCTGATGGTCTGGTCAATTTGCAGGGTTTGGGGGGTGTTGATCAATTCGCCGGATGCGATGACCCAAAATCCCCAGATTACGCCGATACTGACGAGGATGCCGGTGACCGTGCCCCACAGACAGCGCAGGATGGAAGTGGGACGCTGGCGAACTTGAAGCAGGTTGAGCTGGACACTGGCTGCCATCCCGGCTGCCGCAGCCGTGACCACAAAATAGGCGTCCATGTCCTGTGGGAGCAGACCGATCCCCAGCCCCAAAACGAAACCAAAGGTCAGACCACTGCCGAAACCTGAAAGCAGTGCACCGCCCACGCTGGCCGAAAGTGCGTAACTGACCCCGATGGCCAGATTGAGCGGTAAATCGTGGAGCGTGTCACCGAAAATGAGTCGAAAGAGAGGGATGAGAAGGGCAACCCACACACCCAACCTGAGCCAGGTAGAGATCAGCAAGGAGATTAATGGTCGGTTACGGCGTTGTTCATCGGTCAGTTCGCTCAGGCTGAAATCCAGCGGTAAGGCGGGGTCTATCCGGCCGAGATAGCGTTGCCAGGCAGAAGGATGCACGATCAGCCAGAAGAGAATGCGCATTGGAGAAACCGGTTTGATCTGGTTGGCAGGAGCGAGGGGAGCGGGTGTTGGGATCATGGGTTTTCCAACAGATAGCGATAGGGTTGAATATTGGCCAGACCATCGGCTTTCCAGATTTCGTCGGACTGGTTTTCTTGCAGGGCAACCAGGCGGGTGCTGCATAAAATCTGCAGGAGCGCCGGCCAGCAACCGCTGTGCTGGATGATCCAATCGGCATCGGCGGGGGAAAACGGGATGGGGCTGGATTGGATCAACTGGCGGGCTTCTTCTTCGCTGAGCGGGCCTAACTGGATGGAGTGGCCAAAGATGTTCAAAAAAGGCGAGGGCTTGCCCAGGACATGCTGCAAAACGGGCAGTTGATTTTGAGCCGCGATCACAAAAGCCAGCTTTCCATCGGTGAGGTTGGAAGAAAGCGAGCGTAAACTCCACCAGAATTGCTGGGTAAATTCGGGGTTGGTGAGCGCGATTTGAATTTCATCCAGCAGGATGACGGTTGGGTTGACCAGATAGCGGACGATGATGTCCACGAACTGAATCAGGTCGAGTGAGGAAGGGGCAGGAAAGTTCAATTGCCGCAAAATATAGAGCAAAAACCCTTCGCGGTTGCAAACGCGCGGGTCTTGAAAATCCACATACACCCAGCGGTAGCGTTGGGGTTCGTCCAGCCAGTTTTGAGCCTGATGGGGGCGCAGGGCAGCGGGTGGGGTGCGTGTGATTGTATGGATGTAATGCAGTAAGGAAGTTTTTCCACTGCGTGGGGGGCCGCTGATAGCCACATTTTGCATGGGAGCGCTGTTGAGCGCTGTAAAAATCCGGCGAAGTTCGCGCGTGCGTCCAAAGAATTGATGGGGTCTGAGAATGGGGGGGCCAACAATAAAAGCCGGTTGAGCGGCTGGGCTGGCGGTGGAGATGGGTTCATTTGGAAAAATTTGACGGACGAGGACATCGGCGCTGGGATGACCACCGCGGGAGAGAAAGGAACGCAGATCATTTTCGTTTTCCCAACCGCCGCGGTGGGCAATGATGCGGGCAAGATTCTCAACATCTTCCAGGCGGGCAGGCACACGCTGGTGATAAAGCCAGTATTGAATGGCACTGCCGCCCTGTCTGCCAAGGGCGTAACCCAGCTCATCAAACACCACCTGGCGGGTTTTGTTTTCTAAAAATGCAATGCGGTTGATGGCACGTTGGAGCAGTTCGCTGAAGCGGGGTTCGCCGGCCGGCATATCCAGTCCTTCTCCCGTCTTTTAGAGTGGTCTTTGAGCGCAACTCAGAACAATTTAGAGTGTTTTCCTAGTATATTATAGCCGTATTTGTAATCCCCCTTATTTTTTGGTGGTTCATTTTCTTGCCAATTTCGTCCCACTGCCGACGACTTCAGGGGATCGTGCAGAAGAAACAACTCTGGCGATGGGGATAAAGCCGGAGTTGTTTCTTTTAAGGGGTCAGTCGTTGTTCTCAGGCTCCGGTGTGGGAATTTCGGTGCCGGGGCCGTATTCGTAGACTGCCTGCCAGGGCTGATAACGGGTATAGATACGGTCGGTGAAGTACACCTGTCCATTCCGATAAACCGTGCGGGTCACAGTGACTTCGGCGCCCTTGGCTTCCCAATCGACCTGTTTGATTTCGCCCTCGCGCAGGTCTGGATTCTCTTTGTACAATGGCTTGGGGGGATCTACGATATTTACCGGGCCGGTAGTTGTCCACTCCACAGTGCGCCCGTCGGAGGTGGAGTAAAACTTCCAGGTCAGCGTGCTGGTGTTGGGGTTGACGTAGGTTTCCATCAACAACCAGTAAGGAGTGTCGTTGGTGAATTTGAAATCCACAATCGGAACATAGACCGTGGCATCCAACCCGGCCAGATTGGGGTCAATCCGGTTGCCGTAGGTTTTTTCGTAATAACTGACCCGGTAGGCGTGAGCGTGTCGTTCGACAATTGGATAGCCGCCGAAGAAGGCTGTGCGGAAGAGGGTCGTGCTCACCTGACACACCCCGCCGCCCACCCCTTTGATGGTCTGTCCCCCGACAATGATCAGCGCCTCGGCGTAACCATTATCCAGGCTGATATTACCCAATGCGTCCGCCATCGAGAAGGTGGCCCCCGGCGGCACCAGCAAGCCATGAAAACGGCTGGCGGCCGCCTGAATGTTTTGAACCCGTTCTCGGCTTGAGCCGTAAAAGTAAGAGGTGTGCTGGCTGACCAGTTCGGTGATGCCCAGACTTTCGGCGGTGGCGTCATCGGTAACCGGTGGGTTGATGTAGTCAAACACCAGCGGGATGGTATGCTGGTCTTGTTTCAAGCCTTCCTGTATGGCGCGCAGGGTGGCATCCACATTGAGGGTGCGCCCGATGACGGCCGGCTGGAGTAAATCCAACTGGCGGGTATCATCGTTGAAAATGAAACGGGCGTTTTGGGGGTAGGTGTGCAGGTTGGGAGCCAGGTTGGAGAGAAAGGTGATCAACATCTCGCTGTTGAGGGTTACTTCATATTGTGCGCCTTCTGGATTACGAACACGTTCAATGGTCAGCATGGATGCCAGCGTGGTGCGATCAAATACCCACGGGCTACCGGGTGCGGTTTGACCTTCGGGCATGGTGAGGGTTAATGGCTGACTGAGAATGCGGCGGGCCAGCTCGGCCTGCTGGCTGGCATCCAGGATTACCGGTGGGGTTTCCTTGACAACCAGCGGGACGACTCCTTCCTGCAGGGATTGCACCTGGGCTGAAACCAGCGCTAGCGAGGCGTCAATATCGAGTGTGCGGCCAATTTCCCCCGAGCGGACGATAACTTCCTCGCCTTGTAAACCCAGGTTGGCTTCAATCACCGGACGGTTGATGGCAGCGGCGATACGGTTGAGGTAAGCAAAAGCAATCCGTTGATCAAACAACAGAACCGGCGAAGTGTCTTTACCGCTGTACCAGGCGCTGAATTGGTTTTCGAGGCGCTCAATCAGGTTCCCCTCGCGTCCAATCCGAAAGGCAAGCGAAGCAGAAGCGCCGGGATCGAGGAAAAGGCCCAATTCCTGGGGGGATGCGACCCACAGGTTTTCTTTGTCCTGCAGGACGATGCGCCCCTGGGTGGGGAAGGTGATTTGAGCGGAGATTTTCTCGGCGGCTTGGGCCGGGCTGAGGCCGCCAACCGGTATTCCGGCGACCTGAACGCCGGGGAAGATGCGCCCGGCAAACCAGACCTGATAGCCCATAATGACAACGAGGACGAGCACCAGAGCAAACCCAATGGAAAGCAGCATGGCGGTGAGTAATTGCTGCAAAAGCGGGCGCTGGGTGGAATAGGTGAGAGAACCAATTGCTTTCATGATCGAAATTATACCATCCTGACCTAATGACGACCGATTTGGTCTGCTTTTTGATAAGGAAACAAAGAATAGACGGTCGAGGTGGGTTAATCGTTCCCGGTGCAAGGATTGTTCCGGTTTGGAGAAAAAAAGCCAGACCAGTTTTCAAAAAAAGGCATTAAACCCCTTGACAGGGATGGGGATAGGGGTATAATCCAGCCCGTTGCCTGTGAGGGCAGCCCGGTCTCGCCGGAGACGGCAGATCGCTCAAAACCAAATACGCCACTTCCGAAAGAATTCTGCGAAACCCCTTGACAATCCGAAACAGGGTGGGTACAATATAAGTCCCAAACTGTGAAAAGATCTTGCTGAGAAAGCGGATCGATAACAATTGAAAACGGGTTGGTACAAGAGGGACCAGGCCTGGCAAGGACGTCGAGAGATGCGCCGGTGTTGACCAAAGATGAACGACTAAGGAAAACATCGGCGATTTTATCGCCAAAAACTTGACAGGAGAGAGCTGGTAGCGTAGAATCTGGCCCTCGGAAGCAAGCGGAACCTTAACAACTGAAGAGTGATAGGAAGGAAGCCAAGAAAGAGAGCTCCGTCAACGATCCGTAACGAACACCTGAATAAGGTGATATTTTGCGGAGAGTTTGATCCTGGCTCAGGATGAACGCTGGCGGCGTGCCTAATACATGCAAGTCGAACGGAGGTTGTAGCAATACGACCTTAGTGGCGAACGGGTGAGTAACGCGTTGGTGACCTGCCCCGAAGTGTGGGATAACAGCTCGAAAGGGCTGCTAATACCGCATGTGATCCCCCGGATTAGATGCCGGGTGATTAAAGGCGAAAGTCGCTTCGGGAGGGGCCTGCGTCCCATCAGCTAGTTGGTAGGGTAATGGCCTACCAAGGCGATGACGGGTAGGGGACCTGAGAGGGTGGCCCCCCACAATGGAACTGAAACACGGTCCATACACCTACGGGTGGCAGCAGTAGGGAATATTGGTTAATGGGCGAAAGCCTGAACCAGCAACGCCGCGTGCGCGATGAAGGCCTTCGGGTTGTAAAGCGCTTTTTGAGGGGAAGAGGAAGGACGGTACCCTCAGAATAAGTCTCGGCTAACTACGTGCCAGCAGCCGCGGTAACACGTAGGAGACGAGCGTTATCCGGATTTACTGGGCGTAAAGCGCGTGCAGGCGGTCCAGCAAGTTGGATGTGAAAGCTCCCGGCTTAACTGGGAGAGGTCGTTCAATACTACTGGACTTGAGAGTGGTAGAGGGAGGTGGAATTCCGGGTGTAGTGGTGAAATGCGTAGATATCCGGAGGAACACCAGTGGCGAAAGCGGCCTCCTGGACCACTTCTGACGCTCAGACGCGAAAGCTAGGGTAGCGAACGGGATTAGAGACCCCGGTA
>Ga0226835_1000166_pt1:0-87500 | contig 115312 bp, 92 predicted proteins | sample LAC_MetaG_1_FD_163627 | JGI IMG/M metagenome (GOLD analysis project Ga0226835, IMG submission 163627) | Anaerobic ammonium oxidizing microbial communities from anammox membrane bioreactor (MBR) in UC Berkley, California, United States -... | ecosystem: Engineered > Bioreactor >... | reverse complement strand
TTGGCTTAGAAGCAGCCACCCTTTAAAGAGTGCGTAATAGCTCACTGGTCTAGTGATCCTGCGCGGAAAACTTAACGGGGCTAAGTTGGATACCGAAGCCATGGGCTTCAGCGTTAGCTGGAGCGGTAGGGGAGCGTTCTGTTCGCGGTGAAGGTTGACCGTGAGGACAGCTGGAGCGGACAGAAGTGAGAATGCAGGCATGAGTAGCGTAAAACACGTGAGAACCGTGTTCGCCGTATGTCTAAGGTTTCCGACGCCAGGTCAATCCGCGTCGGGTTAGTCGGGCCCTTAGCCGAGGCCGAAAGGCGTAGGCGATGGACAGCCGGTCAACATTCCGGCACCGCTTAAGAGGAGTGATGGAGGGACGCAGCGAGGTAGGCCAGCCTGTGATTGGTCGTGCAGGTGCATGGTGTGTCAGGCGTTGAGGTTTGTAGGAAAATCCGCAAACTGAGCTGAGGCACCGTGGCGAGCCTCCAAGGCATAAGTGAGCTGAGCCTTGCTGCCGAGAAAAGCTTCTAAACGTTGAATCTTAAGCGCCCGTACCGCAAACCGACACTGGTAGACGGGTAGAATATACCAAGGCGAACGGGAGAACCCTCGTTAAGGAACTAGGCAAATTAGCCCCGTAACTTCGGGAGAAGGGGTGCCTTTCGACGTGAATGAATAATGAGCGTTGAGAGGTCGCAGTGAAAGGGTCCTAGTGACTGGTTACCAAAACCACAGGTCTCTGCAAAGCCGAAAGGCGATGTATAGGGGCTGACGCCTGCCCAGTGCCGGAAGGTTAAGGGGAGGGGTTAGCGCAAGCGAAGCTCTGAACCGAAGCCCCGGTGAACGGCGGCCGTAACTATAACGGTCCTAAGGTTCTTGACGCGAGCCTTAGTAAAACCGAACTATATGCGGGAAACTCCTCATACAGCCACGCAGTACTCGCCTGAACACGGTTCGGGCAGTAAAAATCTGCTGGACACGGGGACAATCCGCAGGAAAGGCTTCCAGAAAGGAAAACTTGAATGGAAGAATCCTCAGAGACTTTACGTTCGGTCTCGCAATCGAGACTGGAAGCGCAGTGGGTGGTTGGTTTCGTAGATGGTGAGGGATGCTTTTATGTGGGTATCAACTCGCATCCAGAGATGAAAGCCGGTTTTCAGGTTTTACCGGAATTCACGGTGGTGCAGCATGAACGAGATGTTCAGTTGTTGCACGCATTGAAGCAGTTTTTTGGATGTGGAGTGGTACGCCGCAATCACGGAGATCGGATGGCTTATCGGGTGCGAAATATCCAGCACCTGCGGGAACGGATTATCCCGTTCTTTGAAAAGCATCCGCTCAAATCCAAAAAGCAGGTGGATTTTATGAAGTTTCGTAAAATCCTGCTGTTGATGGAGCGTGGGGAACATCTCAAACCGGAAGGAATCGAACAAATCCGCGAAATTGCTTCCAAAATGAACACTCAGCGAGAAAGATAAAGTCCGGCTCCTCTGGAAACAGAGTGAGGTCAACCGAGCGAAATTCCTTGTCGGGTAAGTTCCGACCCGCACGAACGGCGTAACAACTAGGACACTGTCTCAACGAGGGACCCGGCGAAATTGAAATGGCTGTGAAGATGCGGCCTACCCGCAGCAGGACAAAAAGACCCCGTGGAGCTTTACTGCATCCTGGCATTGAGTTTGGGCATCGTCTGTGTAGGATAGGTGGGAGTCTGAGAAGCTGGGGCGCCAGCCTCGGTGGAGACGCCGGTGAAATACCACCCTGATGATGTTTAGACCCTAACCCCACACCGTGATCCGGGTGGGGGACCGTGCCAGGTGGGCAGTTTGACTGGGGCGGTCGCCTCCTAAAAGGTAACGGAGGCGCCCAAAGGTTCCCTCAGGGTGAATGGAAACCACCCAAAGAGTGCAAAGGCATAAGGGAGCTTGACTGCAAGACCAACGCGTCGAGCAGAGTCGAAAGACGGGCTTAGTGATCCCACGGTACTGAGTGGAAGGGCCGTGGCTTACCGGATAAAAGCTACCCCGGGGATAACAGGCTGGTGAAGTCCAAGAGTTCACATCGACGACTTCGCTCGGCACCTCGATGTCGGCTCATCGCATCCTGGGGCTGGACAAGGTCCCAAGGGTCGGGCTGTTCGCCCGTTAAAGCGGTACGCGAGCTGGGTTCAGACCGTCGTGAGACAGGTCGGTCTCTATCCGCTGTGGGCGTAAGGGACTTGAGAGGAGCTGCCCCTAGTACGAGAGGACCGGGGTGGACAGACCTCTGGTGTGCCAGTTGTCGTGCCAACGGCATCGCTGGGTAGCCATGTCTGGCAGGGATAACCGCTGAAAGCATCTAAGCGGGAAGCTCGCCTCAAGATTAGGTCCCTGTGTTCCTGTAAAGGGAGTAAGGTCGCAGGTAGACTACCTGCTTGATAGGCGGCGTGTGTAAGCGCAGTAATGCGTTGAGCTAAGCCGTACTAATGACCGAGGGCTTTGCACGTGGTGCGGAGAACTCAGCACTCATTTCCGAAATAAACACCTGCATACTATTCCGTTGAAACTTAACAGTGTAAAAAAAGTCTCTTGGTGATTTGAGCGACAGTGGTACACCCGGTCACATCCCGAACCCGGTCGTTAAGGCTGTCAGCGCCGATGGTACTTGGGGGGCGACCCCCTGGGAGAGTAGGTCATTGCCAAGAGACTTTTTTGATTTAAAGGCGATTTATTTGCGTGTTATAATCTCAACTTGGTGACCCCCGAAATAACTGGAGTTTTTTCCATGGATGATGTAATTGAGATTGATTTGCGAAAAATTTTCCTGACCCTCTTTCAATTTCGGTTCTGGATTATTGGGTTTGGGTTGTTGGCGGGTTTGGCTACTTTTCTCTTCTTTTTCTTGCAACCTCGTATGTACGAAGCAACCGCTGTGGTGGCTTTGACCAAACCTCGCTATCTTCCCAATTTTGATCCCCGCTATCAGACGGTTTCTACTACAACCCTTACCAATAAAGTGGCAATGGATATCGCCAAAAGTGATGAAATTGCCATTTATATTTTTGATTCCTGGAATGATCCCGATAAAAAGTTAGACCAGCGCCGCGCTTTTCGCGAAAAGAATATGCTGGTTAAAGCAGGCGGGGATAGTTCTGTAATAAACCTCACAATTCGCCTGGAATCACCCGAGGAAGCGGCCCGGCTGGCAAACCTTTGGGCACAGCGTGTGGTAGAACGACTCAATACGGTGTACAGCGGTCAGGATCAAACCCAGTTGACTTTTTTCGAAACTCAGATTGCTGTTGCTCAACAAAACCTGCGCAAATCCGAATCCGCACTGGCCGAATTTGAAAACCGCAACCCTGTCAGAGCATTACAAAACCAACTGGATGCTTTGATCCTGCACCAGCAGGAACTGCTTTGGAGAAAACAGCAAATTGAGCTCCTTCAGCGGGAGGGTCAGGCTTTGTTGGCTGAAGTTGATAATCAGTCTGGTACTGTGCCCGCAGAATTACAAACCCGTCTACTGGTGCTTCAGTTACGTCAATATGATTATCCGACGTTTGCTGAAAATAATGCTGCTTCACCCTCGTATCAACTGGCGTTACCGATTGCATCTTCTTCCCAAACTGTGGGTGAATTTCGCAATCTGGTGCAAGAATGGTTGAGAACGCTCGAAAATCAGGTTAACGATATTAATATCCTTTTAGCGGAATATCCGCAAAATCTAACCCAATTACAGACACAAATCGAGGCTCTCAATCAGGAAAGGCAGCGGCTTGACCTGGAGCGGGAAGTAGCCGCAGACACCTATACCACCCTGAACCGCAAGTACCAGGAAGTTCGCATCACAATGGACGATAGTGCGGGTGATGCGAAGATCGCTTCACGGGCTTTGCCGCCTATTCGCCCTGCCCCGCGCGGCACGGGGACCTATACGCTGGTGGCGGTGATGGCAGGAGTTGTGCTTGCGGCTGCTTTCGTACTCATTCGGGATTGGTGGCTACAAGGGGCTTCTTCGGGAGAGATTTCCTGAATCCTGAGGGGGGAATGGTGAATCTCACCCAATTGCCGCGCAAATGGTTGGTTATCGGTTTGATTTTGTTGGCCGTGGGGGCAGGCTTGATGCTGGGTTTTCGTCCGCTTTCGGCTTTCTGGCTGCAACAGCAGGGCGGCGCCGCCGTAGTTGAATTGAGTCGCAATTTGCCTGCTGATAGCGGCGGTTTTGCCTGTCTTGCCGAACCGTTGCAGAATGCTGAGGTGCAAGCCCGGCTGGGTAAAGCCATAAACCAGTTGGAACAAGCCAGCCGCTTGCTGCCCGAACAGGCCCACCTGTATTACCTGCTTGGCAGAGCATATTGCATGGCAGGCAAGTACGATCTGGCAGTGCAAGTCCTGCCCATCTTCAGCGAGTTGCGCCCAAAAAACCCGCAGGCCGATTTGGAGCTGGGCTTTGCGCTGGAAAAACTTTGCCCGCCAAGAGGTGAGTGCGAGAAGATTACCACAAAGCAGGTGTGGCAGCGGGCAGGCGTTCTGCCGGAGCATTTGATTGCTAACGGCGAAGCGGCGAGGAAAAAGGAAGATTTTTCCAGGGCCGTTGAATGGTATCAGCGTGCCGAGGCGATGGGAGCTGACCTGCGGAGTACGATTGCTTTTGTGCGCTATCAGGCTGCGCTGAAAGAAGGGCGAGAAGAAGAAGCCTACACTGCGCTCGAAGAAGCGGTTAGAACGGATACCGGCTGGGCAAATGCCGACCTGCGCTTTTTGGGGTGGTACCGTTTGATTCGGTTTCTATTTGATTATCGACAGGATAACCAAAATGCTGAAATATTGATTGATTTAGCAATCAAAATGGTTCAACAAGAGGTTAAATTCAATTCTATTCTATCAGAGATGTATCGCATTAAGGGTTGGATAAGAAGTGAACGTGGTTTTAAAGAAGATGCCATATATTATTTAGAAAAGTCCATTAATTTGAATCCAAATAATGCTTGGGTTTATGTTTCTTATGGAAAAGCTCTTTATCTGTTTGAAAAAGATACGCAAAAATCTATGAGCTACTTTCGTCGCGCGTTGAATGTGGAGGACTCTCCTGATCTTCAGAACAGTATTGTACAATTTTGGTTAGCCCAAAATCGGATTTCAGAGGTTATTAAGATATGTTTGGAAACAGGTAGTATGATAGAGGCTTGTAATTTATATCAAGATAAGTAAATCTCTCGAACTCTCATGAAAAGATCAATGTTATGAAGAATCTATCTGCTTTTCAAAAAAGACTTTCAAAATTAAGTATTAATACCATTATTGTTAGTGCGGGCTTTTTGTTTCGAATGTTAATACAAGCATTAATTTTTTTTCTTGCAGCCCGATTACTTGGCGCGGAAGAATTCGGGTTGTTTTCTGCTATTCAAGCGTTGGTTGTGCTCGGTTTCCCTTTTGCGAATTGGGGTAGTGGTTACATATTGATTAAGAGGGTTTCAAGGAGAAAAGAGCAACTTGACTTAATGTTTGGTACTTCTGTTACAACTACATTAACAATGAGTTTCGTTTTGATAATTTTTATAATATTATTAATAAACCTATTCTATTCAACATCAATTGCGATCAGGATTGCTCTGCCTATTTCATTAGGAGATGTCATTGGATTAGCATTTGTAACGATCGCTTCTCAAGTTTTTCAGTCACAAGGTTTGTTTGAAAAAACTTCACTTGTTTGGGTTATCTTGTCATTGTCAAGAGGCCTTTTTATTTTATTATTTTTAATTTTGCCAACTAAGGATAATATTCAAAATTTTGCGTTATTTTATGGCTTTGGAGGATTTCTTGGAGGGATTGTCTCTATTTTATGGGTTGCTTTCTGTTTCGGATGGCCTAAATTCACTTTATTGGGCATGAAAAGCGAATGGTTGCAAGGGTTTTACTTTTCTATAAGTGTCGCATCGCAAAGTGTGTATAACAATGTTGATAAAACTTTATTAAGTCAACTTGCTACGAATAGTGTGGCTGGGATTTATTCGGTTTCATATAGAATAATAGATTTTTTTACTATTCCAATTCAAAGTCTTGCGTTTATACTCTTTCCCGATTTTTTCCGACGCGGGGAGCAGGGAATTAATTTTTTGTATAAAGATTTTCTTAAGATTTTGCCTTTATCATTTTTAATTGGTTTATTTGGGGGAATAATGATACTTTTTATTGGCCCCTTGCTTCCAAAAATTTTTGGTCAAGAATATCAATTGTCATCTTTAGTTGCTGTTTACTTAAGTCCAATAATTATTTTTAGATCAATTCACTTCCTTACAACAAATATGCTATCAGGATCTGATAATCAAAAATTACGTAGTATCTTTCAGGTTGGAATAGCCACTTTAAACATTGTGCTTAATTTCTGGTTGATCCCCCACTACGGTATTTGGGGAACAGTATATAGCAGTCTAATTTCGGATGGCATTTTGGCTATAGGTCTTTGGATTATGATCTTGTACCTGAGGAATAAAACCAATTTATGAAAAATTATTATTTTTCAGCCCCTCAGATATTAAAACAAAAACTTATCCTTTTTGACATATTCTGCATAATTAATTTACTTCTTTTCATAAGATTGCCTGCAGCATATGATCTTAGTGATAATTTATATGCAAGACTTATTAGTTTAGTTCCCTTATTATTAAGTATATTTATAAAAATGCTTTTGCTGTTTAGAAAATCAAAGATCAAAATTTACTTGAAAAAAATAGTGCTTGCTACAAGTCTCTATTGGCTATGGTTGTTTGTAGCGCTATTTCAATCTTTGGTCAGGGGTAATGAAAATTATTTGCGTACAATAGGGAATTTCAGTGTACCAGTAATTGTTATTATTTTTGGCGCATCTCTTTCTATATATAAATCAAAAACAGTCCTTAAAAATCTCCCAATATTAATTTATACAATGTTAGTCTGGTATATTTTATTCAACTTTTTATTACTCTTTTTAGATTTATACAAACGCCCTGACATCTTTATTGAACCTAGACGTTCTGTTCTCTTATCGTACTTTGGTTTTGATATTTATCGAGTCACGTTTCCAACTGCTGTTGGTGTAAATACATTCGGTTATGTTGCCGGGTTGATTATTACTGCTGGAGCGATTTTGTGGATAAAATCACAAGGACTTGAACGGCTTTATGGTTTTTTGGGAGTTTTGCTTGGTATGGTTGCTGTTTTCCTTGTTGATTCGCGTTCAGCTTTAGTGTTTAGTTTTTTTTCAATAATTATTGCTGGTTTTAGTAGGAAAGCAAAGGGTGTTATATGGTTATCTGTGTTTTTTCCATTACTTTTAGTGATTTTCCTTCAAAACTTACCACCTTCATGGTTGTTATTGATTTCTAGGAGCGGTATGGATGCTATTACGCTCTCTAATCGCACTGTTATTTGGGAGAAGGTCTTAAGTAATTTTTTGGATTTTGAATGGTTGCACTTAATAGGATATGGATATAGGGGTCAAATCTCTTCGGGTTTAATGGAACAATACAAATACCTATTCTCTAATTATTATCAGAATTACACTGCAATACCGTTGCATAATTCATTTTTACAATATTTTGTTGATACAGGTTATTTTGGTCTGATCATTTTTATTATTCTACTACACTCATTGTTCAATACAATTGAAAACCTATATTTGGAAGAAAAATATTTGTCGATGATAAAAGTAATGTTGATTTTTCTTGTCGTTTCCGCAGGTATGGACGCAGTATTGAATATTGATTCACAAGAAACATTTATAACGTTTATAATGATAATTTCACTGGCGCTGATCATTCAAACCAAAGCTAAACCTCAACAAAGACTTCTCCAAGAGGAAGTATAAATGATGAAAAGATTTAAGTTTTCCGAAATTGACACAAACAGAATTAAGTCTGCAATTCATAGAAGATTAAGAGATGTTCCCCATATGATGAGTTGGGTGTTATCAAGCGATGCAAGAAGAAATAGAGAAAAACTCCGAAGCCTAAAGGATATACATAAAGGTGAACGTTGCTTTATTATTGGAAATGGCCCTAGTTTATCAAAAATGGATCTTTCAATCCTATCATCTGAAACAACTTTTGGAACAAACCGAATTTATCTATTGTTTGATCGAACTGAATTTCGACCAACCTATTATGTTTCGGTAAATGAACTTGTATTGTCTCAATTTGTAAATGAAATTATCAATTTACCCATGCCAAAATTTCTCAATTGGAATCTTCGACATCTTTATGGCTTCAGGGACGATATTTATTATTTTCGACTTGGTTTAGGTTTATGGGATCGGTTTGAACCGGAAATTGTTCATCCTCTAAGTGGTGGAGGTACTGTAACTTTCGTTGCTATGCAAATTGCCTATTTCATGGGATTTTCCAAGGTCATACTAATAGGGGTAGATCATAATTTTATTGATAAAGGAATACCAAATAAAGAAGAGGAAAGGCAAAGCGAAATTGATGCCAATCATTTTCACCCAAATTACTTTCCGAAAGGGATAAAATGGCAATTACCGGACCTAACTCGTTCTGAAATTGCTTATAGGATGGCAAGAGAGTCTTTTGAAAAATCGGGAAGAGAGATTCTTGATGCTACCATAAATGGAAATTGCCAAGTATTCAAGAAAGTGGATTGGTACTCATTATTTTAACATCTAATTACGAAGTCCTTTCCTTACCAAACATCATTCATGTGAGCTCTCAACACTAGTGCAATCATCTGTTACAGAAAGATCTATTTCTTATTCATCAGTTTGGTGAGATGAAGCAGATCTTTGCAGTTGTGGAAATTCTGCTCGATTTTCGTGTTTTGTTGGTAAATCTCCAATCCTCGATCAGGTTCAATGGAAGGCGTGATCCACAGGGGTTTGGACAGGCTCTTCTGTCAGTAATCAAACAAATGGATTTTGACATTAAACATTCGGATGGATAACCGTTTCACCGGGTCGGATAAACACCTTGACTGGCTCGCCATCTGCATCAATCAGAAGGGGTTGGTTGCGCTGGTCACCCAGGTTCAGGATAATAACAAATTGTTAGGAAGCTTCTTTTGAGTATCTCGTTGCTAGGGGTTACTCGATTTAGAGGCTTCTTTCCGTTTTACCAATACCCTGTTCAATCTTTTGTCCGAAGATAAGTGGAATGAACTCCTTATATCAAAATATTTTATTTATAATATAAGGTGAGTGAGAAAATTTGAAAAGATGTTTCGAGGCGATTGTAATATTCTAGGTATGCGAATTGACCCTGTAACATACGAACAGGTTGTTCTACAGGTAACTGAGTGGGCAGCTCAAAAGGGTGAAAGTCGTTATGTTTGCATTGCCAATGTACACATGATTATGGAATCTCATGATCATCCCGATTTTCGTGCCCAAGTTAACGCCGCAGATTTAGTTACCCCTGATGGGATGCCGTTAGTGTGGATGATGCGTTGGATGGGGGTGAAGAATCAACAAAGGGTGTATGGGCCGGAACTGACTGTGCGTTTAGCGGGTGCTGCTGCAGAGGCGGGTGTGCCGATTGGTTTATATGGTGGCAGTCCGGCAGCCAATCAGGGATTAGCTGAGAAGCTGGTGAAATTATTTCCCCGCTTAAGGATCAATTACCAATACAGTCCTCCTTTTCGGGGGTTAAATGACGAGGAAGAGCGGCTAGTGGTAGAAGAGATCAATTCCTCGGGGATTCGAATATTGTTTGTAGGACTTGGCTGCCCGAAACAAGAGCGTTGGATGGCGGAACACAAGGGTAAAGTAAAAGCAGTGATGTTAGGTGTGGGTGCAGCCTTTGATATTCATAGTGGGCTAAAACCCCAGGCGCCGCCGTGGATGCAGAAAATAGGGATGGAGTGGTTTTTTCGATTGGTAACTGAACCAAGAAGGTTATGGAAACGTTACCTTTACCATAATCCACGATTTATCTTTCTATCTGTAAGACAATTGATAGGTAGTCAAATCAAGAGTCATACTAATTGAGGCTGAACCCTGCGTTATAATTTGCTAATGAAATTTGCGTTGAGGGGTTTATAAGTTGCTGCGCCGATTTTCAGTGGACTTTGCCATCTTTTCCATGCTGGTGGATGCTGGCCTGGTCATGCTGGCATTGCGGCTGGCTGTCATCCTGCGCCCCTTCATGGACGAGTGGCTTGCATTTGCGCGTCCGCTGCCCCGGGCTCCACAAATCGAGGTTCTTCTTTACCCCGTTTTTGCTGTGGTTTGGGTTCTGATCCTGCTTTTGTTTTCCGTTTATGATGGACGGCGCAACTTTCGGGTAGTGGATGAACTTACCAGCCTGACCAGCGCTTCCGTACTGGCGACGGTTGCGTTAGCCGGCTTTTTGTATCTCAGTTTCCGAGAGTATTCGCGGGTGCTGTTTGTCACATTTGCGGTGGTTTCTTTTGGGTTGCTGGTGGGTGTGCGCCTTTTCTACCGGCTCTTGTTTCGTCTGCGGGCTCATGAAAATGGTGCTGCTCGCCGGCGGGTGCTGATTCTGGGAGCAGGGCCGGTAGGCAAAAAGATCGCCGAACAGATTCGAAAATTTGAGGGCAGCGGTTTTGAGCTGGCCGGGTTTCTGGATGATGATCCTCTCAAACTGAAACAACCGACAGTATTAGGAAAAATTGAACAGGCTGTTCTGGTGATTCGAGAACAGAATATTGAAGATGTGATCATTGCTTTGCCTTCCAGAGTGTGGAGCCGAATCAACGCGCTGGTCAGCCAGTTACATGAACTACCCATAAAGGTTTGGGTAGCGCCGGATTACTACACCCTTGCGTTACACCGCGCCCGGGTTGAGGAAATGGCTGGGATTCCCCTGATTGATTTACGTGCGCCGGCGCTGGATGATTATCAACGTCTGGTCAAACGCATTTTCGATCTGACGGTAACTTTTTTGCTTTTACCGTTTGTGCTGCCTGTGATGGGGGTTATTGCCATTGCCATTAAACTGGACAGTCCCGGCCCGGTTATTTTTCATCAAACGCGGGTTGGAGAAAATGGCAAACTGTTTCAAATGCTCAAGTTCCGCAGCATGGTGCAAAATGCAGATCAGATGCGGCATGTGATTGAAACAGTGGATGAAAAGGGACGAATTATCCAGGATAAACGAAAACCGGACCCGCGAGTGACGAAGGTTGGGCGCTTTCTGCGGCGCACCAGCCTGGATGAATTGCCGCAATTATTCAATGTTCTCAAGGGCGAGATGAGCCTGGTCGGTCCTCGACCCGAATTACCGCATTTGGTCGAGCAATATGAATTATGGCAGCGACGGCGGTTTGCTGTACCGCAGGGCATTACCGGCTGGTGGCAGGTCAACGGGCGCAGCGACAAACCCATGCATCAGCACACCGAAGATGATTTATACTATGTCCAAAATTACTCGCTTTGGCTGGATATACTAATTTTGTTTAAAACCTTACTGGCGGTCCTTCGGCGTAAGGGGGCGTATTGAAAAGTGAACCAAATTGAGCAAGATGTAAAAAAGAACGTATTTACAATTGAGCGGTTTTTGGTTTTAACTCTTTTAGTTGGTTTGGTTTATCTTTTTTTACTGCCCCCGTGGCAGCAAAATGATGAGCCCACGCAATTTGAATATGTTTGGCTGGGGGCAAATCTTGAACACTGGCCGGAAAAGGGGGATTTTAATCCGGAAATTCGTAGAGAAATTTTGGCTTCAATGGTTGAAGCCCGTTTTTTTATATCTTCCGGCATTTTGCCGGATTTAATGACGATTTCGCCCCCGGCGGACATCGGAGTTTCTCAACTGGGGGCAACGCCATTATATTATTTTTGGGCGTCCTTGCCTTTGCGCCTGTTGAAAGGGACAGATCTTCTTACGCAATTTTATATTGCTCGCTTTATGTCCTTATTGTTGTTGGTTGGAACTGTTTATTTCACTTACCGGGCAAGTCAACTTCTTTTTGGGGAACATCTCCTCACCTGGATGTTAACAGCCTTCGTCGCACTCCTTCCTCAACTTGTTTATCGAATGACAGCCATCAATGATGACTCGGCAGCGGTAGTATCAATGACTTTTTTTATCTGGATGGCAATCAGAGGTATTATTAGGGGTGCCGATTGGAAAACCTGGTTAGGCTTGCCTTTTGCAATGGTCTTGTGTGTGTTGTCGAAAACAACTGCCTGGCTGGCATTACCTTTTGGAATTCTTGCGCTATTTTTGAGCACATTTCACCGTCGTCAAAAATGGGTATGGGGAGGATTGCTCATCGTTTTGGCTGCGAGTATTTTTTTTGTTTTTGATGTTTCCAAATCTATCCCTGCCTTTTACTATCAGAAAAGAAGGGATGTTCAACATGCTTTAATGGAAAAGGCGGTGGATGGAAATTATGTCTTGGTAACTGACAGAGAAAATCGGGGATTCTATCAGGTTATTGATAAAAATCAATTGCTTGAGGAGACCCATTTGGCTACACAGAAAATTACAGCAGGAGTATGGATATGGGCCAATGAAATTACAGAGATTCCATTTTTCCGCCTCGAATTTAATGGCGAGAATTTACTGCCTGTAGAAAAAGTTACAATTTCCCAGAAGCCCGTTTTCCTGGCTGTTTCAACATCCGCTCCACAAGATTTCAGAACCGCAGTTTTGAGAGTGGATATAGGCGATGTAAATGACAACATCAAGATATATTGGGACTGTTTTGTCCTAATTCCGGGGGATCATCGTGTCTCCAATCCACCCAGCACTAAGGATAACTGTCAGCGGGTCAATTGGGATGGTTTTGAATCGGAAAACCTCATTCGTAATCCGTCTGGAGAAGAAAAGTGGTTTCCATTTCGATATTGGTTCCAAAAACTACTTTCTCAAACTTTTCGCTTCACTTCAGCAGATATCTTTGCAATAGTTGATCCTCCGACAAGCTACGTTTATTTTCGAGATGCTATGTTCTATTTGTATCGAACTTTCTGGGGGCGATTCAATTGGGGAACACTGCCATTGGCTGGCGAAAGACCTTATCGGATTTTTGTCGTTCCTGTTTTTCTAGCATTTTTGGGTAATGGGATTGCACTTTTTACTTATTGGCATCGGAAAAATTGGAGTGCAGTCCTTTACTTGTTAATGCTTATCATTGCAGGGCTTTTGTATACTCTGTATCGTTTTGCGGGAGACTGGCACAATTATTATTTGCTCTTACCCCAAGCAAGGTATTTTTTTCCAAATATCTTCACGGCTGGTTTTTTCCTTTGCACAGGTTGGGCGGTTTTAATGGAGAGGATACTTAAACGTTCAAAAAACAGTGGGTATTTGTTAGTGGGGTTTGTTGCGGTTTTTCTTGGTTATAATTTTTGGGCTTGGTTTACTATTTGGAAATATTGGTATCGTTAACCCGAGATAAGGAGGTCTTAAAAAATGAACAAATTGCGATCTCTAATTTGGATTTTTGTGATCACCTTAACCTTAACTACTTGTTCGGCGACCATTGGAAGTAATGCTACCTCTCAATTTTCTACACCCACTCTCTATTTACCTGTTGTAACCAACAATTATCCTGATAGGTCCATTATTGGAGTTGATGGCAATTCTTATCTACAGCAAATTGCGAACACGGGAGTTAGATTTCTCCGTCTCAATACACAATTATGGTGGTCTGATATTGAATCAACTAAGGGTCGCTATGATTGGGATAAAGCAGCAAGAGTCGAAGAATTGATTATGGAGGCATCCGCCAATAGATTAGATGTGATTTTATTGATGCAGACTGCTCCAGTTTGGGCTAGAGAGTATCCGGGCTCACTTTGTGGTCCAATCAAAGATGAGGAACTTGATGCATTTGCAGCATTTGTCGGTGAGGCTGTGCGCCGTTATAGTGTTCCACCATTTAATGTGAAGTATTACCAAATTTGGAATGAACCAGATCAATTTGTTAAGGAAACAGATAGCGGAAATAATAATGGCTGTTGGGCAGAGAGCACCAACGATTATTCGGGGAACCGTTATGGCGAGATGTTAACCAAAGTTTATCCCATACTAAAGAATATCAATCCAAATGCTCAATTGTTGATTGGTTCTTTGATGATGACCTGTGATCCTCGCGATCCAAACCCTCAGGATTACTGTGCCGAAACAAATTGGAGATCATCCGCCAATTTCTTTGAAGGAATCTTGCAAGAGGCAAAAGAATCTTTTGATATAGTAATGTTTAATTCTGGCCCATCCTTCGTAGCCGGGCAGAACCCTGTCTGGACTGAAATGAATAATTGGCGTTGGAAAGTCGAGCGGGGTGGATTGGTAAATGGCAAAATTAACTATCTTCGAGACTTAATGCTGAAATACGGAGTTAATAAACCCATTATTCATTCTGAAGCATATTTGTTGGATCGCCCTGAAGCCCCAGATGATTATGAAAGTTTTGAGGACTATAAAGCAGATTATCTGGTATGGGTATATGCGAATGGATGGTCTCAAGATCTGAAAGCAGTTACCTGGTATTCAATTGAGGGCTGGAAAGGTTCTGAATTAATTCGCCGTGATGGAAGTGAAACGAAGGCACTCCAGGCACTTAAGACAATGACAGGATTCCTGCATCAAGCACAATTCCTTTCCCGAGATGATAACATTGGTTACACGAGGTTCATCTTTCGCAAAGGTAACGAACTAACCTGGCTGCTTATACCGACTGGTCAACAATACGGAATGGAATATTCGATACCAATTCCGTCAAAGTTTAAGAAAGCAATTGACTTGTTCGGTAATGAGCAAGCGGTTACAGATACGATAAGATTCAGCCGACCGACTTATGTTTTTTTGAACCAATAGTTGTTTTTAGATAAGAAATAAGAGCTGGAAATTAAGAGTACAATCCAGCTCTTATTTCTTGATATACTATTGATGTGAACATACTCCATATCCTCCGAGAATGGTTTCTTCGAATAATTTCTCCACCTTCTTTGCCAGTTCCTCCTCAACCGCAAGGCGTTTTACCCCAACCAATTACTCGCAGAGTGATGCTGATCGGTTTCGATCCACTTGTACCGGACGTTGGCAACCAGCCTTTGAGCCGCTTTTTGAACTGGTATGATTGGGATGCGCTGACCAATCAGTATATCCAGGACCTGCAAACCTGTTCTCATGGTTATCTCTCTTATCAGATCGTTGAAAAAATCCTGGTAGATGGTTTTCCGAACAAGAAAGATGGTTTTGTATATTCGCTAAATGATTACTTGCAAGCCTGGCAGACCCAATCGGGTTTCCATCAGCCAGACCTTGCCGATTACACGAAAATTATCATTGATTTCAATATTGCTGGCAAAATTAACACCGGCGTTATAGATGAAGTGTGGCTATTCGGTATGCCCTATGCCGGCTTTTACGAGTCGGTCATGGTTGGACCGGCTGCTTTCTTTGTCAATGCGCCGCCCTTGCCGATGACCGGCATCCAGCGTTCGTTCATCATCATGGGTTTTAATTATCAGCGCGGGGTAGGTGAAATGCTGGAAGCCTTTGGTCACCGGGCGGAGTTTGTGCTTGGCCGTGTTTTTCGAAACACCAGCGGTAATGCCAATTTATGGGAGCGGTTTACCCGTTATGACAAACTTTATCCCGGTCAGGCCGAGTGCGGTACGGTTCACTTTGCACCCAATTCTCAGACCGATTACGACTGGGGAAATACGGCTTTTGTCCCCTGTCGCTGCCGAAACTGGCTCAAATTCCCCGACCTTTCCGATCCGCCGGTAATGATCAACTGTGCCGAGTGGGGCAACGGGGAGATTCGCCAGCACCATATCTGGTGGCTGAGCCTGTTTCCCCATCTCAGCGGCCAGTCCAATGGCATTTCGTGGAACTGGTGGGAGTATGTGGCTGATCCGAGCCGCGTGCAATAGCCATAATCAGACCATTTTGGAGAGTTGCAATGAGCAATCGTCTGGATGAATTTCAAGCCTACCGTCAGCGGATGAATGAGCGCATTTTGAGTATAGATCATTTAGGCATCAAGCGGTTTTTTAATCTGGATACGGCGGCGTATCATGATGGTGCGCTGGATGGTAAAACAAAAGAATTACTCGGTTTGGTGGCTTCGATGGTACTGCGTTGCAACGATTGCATTGATTATCACATCCTGCAATGCGTTCGGGCTGGGTGGAAGGATGAAGAATTATATGAGGCTTTCAATGTTGCCCTGATTGTCGGGGGCAGTATTGTCATCCCTCATCTGCGTCATGCAGTTGAAACGTTGGACCTGGCGAGAGATGAAAATTCCATTCGTTAATATCAAGGTTTTGGTGTTCCAACTATCTTGTTTCTCGAGAAAAATGCTTTCAAAAGACTGAATATTAACTTTCCCCCCATGGCGAGATACATAAACCAATTAATCAGAAAGAAATAATCTTTTGCAAGATGTTTTCTGTAATACAAAAAGTAACTTCGATGCCATTCATAGATAGCGCGGTAGGGTTGAGTGTTTGATCCCCCATGTCCGCCAAAATGGGTAATTTCTGCAGTTGGGACGTAATAGATTTTCCATCCAGCTCGGCGAGCCCTGAAACAAAAGTCGGCATCTTCTTGATAAGCAAAAAATTGTTCATCCAAGTATCCGATTTGATCAATAACTTCTCTCCGAATGAACATGCAAGAGCCGGATACGGCTTCAACTTCGGCTATCTTATCATCGGCCAGATAGGTCATCAGGTATTTGGAAAAGAAAGGGCTTTTCGGGAAAAGGCGTGATAAACCGCTAAAGTAGGTAATCGTGTCCCATGGACGGGCAGCGCTGCGACGGCATTGATATTGAAGGCTTCCATCTCGATTGAGTACTTTGGGAGTACAAATTCCCGCTTGTAGGTTATTCTCCATAAAATTGAAAAGGTGTAAAAAAGCGCCTGGTTTAGGAATCGTGTCTGGATTAAGTTGTACCAGGTATCTACCTCTCGCGCTCTGCAAGGCTTGATTCATCGGACGAGTGTATCCTAAGTTCTCGGGATTGGCGATTAACAAAATATGCGGAAATTCTTGACGAATCATCAAGACCGAACCATCAGTTGAGCCGTTATCAACTACGATGGTTTCCCAAGTTAATCTTTCAGCAGCCTGGGGAATTTTCCTAAGGCAGTTTCTCAGGTAATCCTTTGCATTAAGATTGACGATACAAATTGAGATATCTGGGACACTCATCAGAAAGTTTTACCTGAATGGAAAAATTGGTGATAATAAGCGCCTGAAGAAAACCCACATTTCTTGTGCCAACACAAGAACTCCTTTAACTCGAATTGAATAAAGACCTCTCTCAAACAGGGTGGGGTGTTTTTCAAGATTGGAGGGAACAAAAAATCTGGTTGGGTTTTTTGTAACCTCCTCAGAGATGTTGGAGGAGAAGAAACCGATATCGGGATTAAGTTGTTGGACACAGGAATTTAGAATTGCCACAATTTGCACAGCCCGTTTTGTGGGTGAATAATTTTCTAACACATAGTTTCTTGCTGATTGACCAATGACATTGCGAGTTTCAGCATTATTGATCAGATTTTCGAGGATTTCTTCCCATTCCTCTAAAGAACTGGCGAGAAAACCATTTAATCCAGATGTGATGGCATGTTGATATGCCTGCGTAGGGCTTGCAATAGTGGGAACTCCTAAAAGGGCGGCTTCGATGAACTTGATTTCGCTTTTAGATTGAGAGAATGGGTTATCCAATCGAAGAGGAGCAAGGTTGATCGAAAAAGTAGAAAGTACTTCGGGTAATTTTTGCCATGGAACAAAAGGAATTCGTTGAACTTGTTCAGCGGTATCATCCCAATCGTACTGATTGTTCAGATATCCGGCAAGGTGCAGCCGAACTGTAGGATGGCGTTTAAGGAGTTTGCGCAAAATTGGTTGAATGATTGCAAAATCCTGGTCGTGTGTGGGCGTTCCACTAGCATAACCGAGAATTATCCGTTTATCAATGGTCTTTGTTCCTATCCGAGCCTTATCGGAAAAGTGTGCCATTTCAAGACTAAAACCATTGCGATGTACCCAAACAGGTTTTTGAATTTGCCTAACTTGCTCTGCAAGAAATTCGGTGGATGTCAGCACGCCATCACAATGTTCAAGTGTAATTCGATTTCTGGACAGAGTCTGCTGGTATAACCGCAAGCGGATGGAATCTGAAAAATCGGGTGAGTCAATCCACCGGTAAGAATCTGGCAGAAAGACTAGGTCATCAACATCAGCAAGTACGAGGATTTTTCTTTGTTTTGCTGTTTTTATTATTTTTTCTACAAAAGAGTCCCAGCTTACTCGCTGTAAAATCAAAATGTTTGATTGTTCGAAAATTGAGATAGCCGTCTCTAAATTCAGGTGCGATATGGTTGCGTTTAACCCCGCAATTCTTAATTGCTGCCATAGATGAAAGGCGCGATATCGTCGTGTATCACCCTGGACACCGGATATTATTCCAATGAGAGGTTGGAAGCTCATGGTGATTAATTGATGTGTTGGTTTTCGCGATAGGACTTTACTACTTCACTGGCAGTGCCGATGGCTTGAAGTTGACCATGGGCTAACCATGCTGCCCTCTGGCACATTTGCTCAATTTGATGGGTGTTATGGGATACAAGAACAATGGTTGCCCCTTGTTTTCGAAATTCTTCAATTCGAGCCAAGCATTTGCGCTGGAAGGCTTCATCTCCCACGGAAAGAATTTCATCCAGGATTAATATATCCGGTTCGGCATCAATTGCAACCGCAAAACCTAACCTTGCCCACATCCCGGAGGAGTAGGTGCGCAATGGAGCTTCTATGAATTCATGAAGTTCAGAGAATTCCACAATGCGCTGAAATTTTGCTTCCATCTCTTTTCTGGTAAACCCTAAAATTGACCCATTCAGGAAAATGTTTTCCCTTCCGGTCAATTCCGGGTGAAAACCTGCTCCTAATTCCAGTAGAGGAACGACACGCCCAATAACAATTACCCTTCCCTCGGTCGGCCGCATGACTCGCGAAACAAGTTTTAATAATGTACTTTTTCCGGCACCATTTTGACCAATGATCCCAAAAACTTCTCCTTTATGGATCTCAAATGAAACATTTCGCAATGCCCAAAATGAATTGCTGCGAACTTTGCCCTGAAGCCAGCGGATGGCGAACTCTTTAAATGTGCTGTACCGTTCGGCAGGGGTACGGTAACGAACTGAAACATGTTCTAACTTAATAACTGGTAAATCATTGTTCATAGTACAGAAAGGAAACTCATATTCGGTAAGAAAATTCATCTGATTTATTGGTAAAAACTATCCAGCCAACCAGCAGAGTAACTAAAGCAATAATTATCGCTGGGATCAAAAGATCTAGAGTTGGAAGTCTCCCATAGTAAATTGGTGCTCGGTAAATTTCTAAAAAATAATACATCGGATTGAGAAGAGTAATCCAGAATCGGATTGATTCGGGCAGAATATTTACGGGGTAAATCACGGGAGTCAGGTACATCCATCCATACAAAGCAATGCCATACATCTCTGCAACGTCTGGATAATAAACGGCAAAAGTTGAGATCAATAATCCAACTCCCAATGCGAAAGCAGCAATCAATAACATGGGAATTGGCAAGAATAAAATAGCTGCTCGAATTGGGACACCGGTTATCAAATTAATGAATACAAGCGGAATGAGAGCTAATGTCAAATTGACCAGGCCCGTTGCAATGGCTGCAAGTGCAAATGAGGTGCGCGGGATGTAAATTCGATGGAGTAGTCCACCTCCCCAAACCAGATTAACCATCGCGGCCGTAGTGGTTTGTGAGAAAAAGTTCCAGGCGAGTAAACCACTCAATACATAAGCGGGGTAGCCATATTCGGTTTCAAAGCGAAAAATGTGCGAAAAAGCAATCGTCAGAACAACCATCATGCCCAAAGGATTGAGCATTGTCCATGCTATGCCCAACACCGAGCGTTTATAACGTGTCATTACATCGCGACGGGTAAGTTGTAATATAAGGTTTCGATAATGAATTACTTCGCGCAGTTCTTCCAACGGTGGAGAACCGCGAGAGGCACTGTCGTAGTATAATTCGAGTGCACTTGTGGCTTTCATAAACCTAAAAAAATATTATAAACGATAAATGACGAAAGTCATTAATTCCCGAGCGCAATTTTGGAGGATATCATATAATGTTGTCTAAATATTTTGATCAATATTATTATCAACATGATTGTGGAATACCCTACGAACGTAATGATCATTGGTTGAATTTTTTTGGAAAAATTGCTCAAATAATCAAGACAGATTTAAATCCATCCTCTGTCTTAGATGCGGGTTGTGCAATGGGATTTTTGGTGGAAAAGCTCAGAGGGTACGGGATTGAAGCATATGGAATCGACATTTCTGAATTTGCTATTTCTCAGGTTCACGAAAGTATAAGACCTTATTGTTGGGTTGGGTCTGTTTCTGAGGAATTCAACCGTGATTACGACCTAATTGCATGCATTGAGGTGTTAGAACATTTACCTAAAAATGAAGCTTTAAGAGCTATTGAAAATTTTTGTAGACATACTCAAATGGTTTTGTTTTCATCCAGTCCATTTGATTATTCAGAATCTACTCATTTGAACGTAAATCCAGTTGATTATTGGTCCGAACAATTTGCAAAACATGGTTTTGTTCGTGACTGGGATTTTGACGCAACTATTATTACTCCTTGGGCAGTGTTATACCGCAAAAACGACCTGACACTTCCATATATTGTAAAAAATTATGAAAAAAAAGTATTTCTTATATTTACAGGAAAACATTGCCCAACGTGAACAATTATTGAAATATAAAGAAGAATTGTCTCGTTTGTCAAATCAATTGTTTGATCTTAATTCGCAAATTGAGAAGTTAGAAACGATATTAAGAGAAAGGGATAATGCTTATAACAACATTGTTAATAGTACCTCTTGGAAAGTGTTGATGCTTCTGGGACGCATCAGGTTAAGATTATTTCCAAATAATAGCAAGATGGGTCGCTTGTACGATAAAATCATTAAGAGATAAAAGATTTTTCTATAAAGAGTTGCTCTGTTGCAAAGATTGAAAAAACCTGGCACAGTTAGAGATGGATATTGTAGACCAACCCTTTGATGATCGGCTCCCGCCGCTGCAGGCTGCGCTTCCGAAAACGGATGGTGTCACCAAACTTGCGTTTGATCACCGAGTTGACCGTTTCGGTCTTCCAACGTTGACCAAACAGACCATCCAAGCGGGCTTGAGAAACCAGATCGGCGCGCGCCTTGCGCTCAGGGTTCAGCAGGTTACCGCCACGTCGAACGGGCGGGATCAAATCGTCATCTCGAACGGTTTGGCCATCAAAGCCCGCATCCGCCATCATCACCCAGGCTTTGCGCTTGCCTTGACAACGTCCATACCGGCGGGCATCTCGCCGCAACCCAGTCAGATACGCCGCGTCGCTACCTGGCCCCCAGCCCGAACGCCAGGCAAGGATGAACTGAGAAGCCGTGCCGACCGCATACACCCCTTTGACCCATCGCTGATAGAGGCGTCCCATGCGGGTTTGGTAATACAGGCTGGCCTGTCCCGGCGAAAAGCCAGTATTGTCCGCAGCCACACTATCTTCATTCACCCCGTTTTCATCCAGCAACCGGTTCTTCATCTTCTCAAAGTCCAGCATGTGCAGCTTCTTGTAGGTACGCTGCAAGGTAGTGTGATCGGAGACTCGCGGCAGCTCCAGCACCTGGCAGATTTGATCACTGGCCAACAACCACTCTTCCATGTCCCGGTAGCTCAAGTCCAGGTAGTACATCAGCAACACACAGGCTGCCAATTGAGGGAATGTAAAATGATGTGGGCTTTTCGGGTGCGAGTACCGAGGCAGCACCTCTTGGGTCAAGTGATAAGCAATCCGGGCAACCTTGACGTAACGGCTTTCTCGAGTTTTCATGACCTATGGTTACCACATTCAATCAATCTTTGCAACTGAGCAGAAGAAAAAGGATACACTGCACCAGAAGTTGTTGACGAACTGAGACAAAGAGGGATAGAATACGCTTATATTGGTCAAAAACGTGGAAGGGTTAATTACCCCGGAAATGTTGTGATGAACCCTTCAGAAATGATAGCAAGTGGGCTTTACGAGCCTGTTTATCACCAAGATGGTGTGTGGGTGTTGAAAATAAAAAATTATTTTGAGGAGGAATCCTAAATTGAAAGTAGGATTTTTTACTGCTGATAAATGGGAGCATGTATGTCCAACCATTCGGGTTGAGGCACCCTTACAAAAAATTGGTATTGAAGTTTTGCGAGGCAATCATTGGGCGGCGGATAAAATTGTAGTAAAGGATGAGATAATTGAACAAGTTGATTTAGTGGTCATTCAAAGAGATTTCCCGGCTCATTATAAAGATTATTGTAAGGTTTTTGAGAAGGCAAAAAAATTTAATAAACCTGTAATTTATGAAATTGATGATCTATTGCTGGATTTACCCGAATTTCATCCTGATTTAAAACGTTATAAACCAGCTAGATATCGAATTCTTGAGGCTATTATTAATTCTGATGCCATTATTTGTAGTAATCCTATGCTGAAATCCTATCTTCAAGGATTCTCGGAAAATATTTTTATTTTGCCAAATTATATAATTCCAGAAATTTGGGAATTTAGATTTCCCCCGCAAATTATAAAAAATGAATATCCTGTAAAAATAACATTTATGGGATCTGCTTCTCATTTTGCAGATCTAGAAATGATAAAACCAGTTCTATACAAGATTAGCCAAAAATATGCATCTAAGGTAGAGCTTTCTTTTTGGGGATGTAGACCACCCGGAGATTTAGAAAAAGCTCGTAATTCAATCTATATTGACGTCGCGCTCTCCGACTATAAATTGTTTGTTAAGTGGTTCTTGTCTCAATCTACTGATTTGTTTATTGCCCCACTTGTTGATTGTGACTTTAACCGATCTAAAAGTTCTCTAAAATATCTTGAATATAGTACTCTAGGTGTGCCTGGTGTTTATACCAACTTGCCACCTTACTCTTGCGTAACAAATGAGGTAAATGGATTTTTAGCGAGCTCCTTGGATGAATGGGAATATTACATCAGAAAGTTAATTGAAAACCCGATTATTCGGTATGAGATTGGAGTAAATGCATTAAGGTTTGTTAAGGATAATTATGTGCTTACTGAAGAGCGAGCTAAAGCATGGGAAGATGCCTTTGAGAAGATTTTACAAAACAAAAAAAGCGATCAGCTAGAGAAAAAAATTTTAGAAGTTATAAAGATTACAGAGTTTTGGTATAAAAAAGATGAACAATCTCTTGAGAACGAAAAAAGGAAAAAATCAGAATTAATCAAGTTGATTGAAAATAAAGACCTATTGATTAAAGAAAAAGAATCACAAATACAATCGATAAAGAACTCAATCACTTGGAGGATCCTGGAAAGATTGTCAATTATGCGCTTTAAGATATTTCCTCAAGGGAGTATTTTTGATAAATTCTTAGCTAAAACTAAAAGTTTCTTGCTTAAGAAAAGGAGACAGATATTGTTTTCTGAAAAAAAAGAGCAAAATGTATCGGTTCAAATAATTCCAAAAATAAAAGATGACGAAAATTTTGTTACCATTCTTGTTCCTGCAAATGATAAAATTCCTTTTCCTAATATTGAGCAGGTAAAAGAGTGGTTATCTAGGCAGACCGTTGTTGCAGATGTTGTTTTGTGGGATAAAAAACTCGCAATTTTAGAATACTTTGGATCAAATAATATTCTAATCGAGAATGTTAATTCTTGGAAAGATGTTCTGAAATCTATAAAGACAAAATATGTAGTGATAGGTTATTTTGATCTTCTTTCAATGCCTCCAACTTTTTTAGAAACTAATTTGATCGCGTTAGAGATTGAGAATTTACCCTATACGATTAATCAATTGGGTTATACAAGTTTATTTTCAGAAAAACTTGAGAGGGGTTTATTTCCAGGTAGTCCTGAATTGCCATACTTTCGTATGATTCTTAATAAAGAGGTAATTGAAGAAATAACAAAAACTCAAGACCAAAATTTAACAATGACGTTTCAAGGAGTAGGAAAATTAATTATTCAACCAGTGAATATACCTGATACAGAGGCGAATGTTCCATTTGATGTAATAGTAAATGAGGCAAGCATTCATTATGAACCCATCACGAAGTATATTATTGGGCAGTTCAATGATCTTGAGAGACTCAAAAAAGTTCGTGATAAAAACATCGTGTACATCTCATCTTCATTCAATAATAGTGAAAAACCTGTTGTACTAATGATTCACCCATTTCTTGCGGTAGGGGGGGCCGAAAGAATTGCCCTTGAGATGATGAGTCATCTTAAAGACGATTTCATTTTTGTTATTGCAACCCAAGAGTTTCACAAAGCTGAGTTGGGAACAACAATAGACGAATTTCGTCAAATTACACCATTTATATATACCTTTCCAGATTTTATTGATCAATCCTTGTATCTCCAGGTTTTAAATTACCTTATTGAGAAATTTCATGTTAATATACTTTATATAGCAAATGGTAGTATTTGGATTTATGATAACATAGTATCAATTTCAAAAAAACATCCAAAATTAAGAATAGTAAATCAAGTTTATGATCATGAAGCTGGTTGGATAAATTGGTATTCTAAGGAGATAGTTAGGGCACTTGATTCACACATTGCAAGTAACAAAAAAATCATCAATGCATATATAGATAAGGGCGTTCTACCTCACTCAATTTACTATATTGAAAATGGTGTAAATACTGATTTTTATAATCCAGCCTATTACAATAAAGAAAAGTTAAAGGAAATAAAAACACGATTAGGCATTCCTTTAGATTTGAAAGTGGTAACTTTTATCGGGAGGATTCATCCTCAAAAACGGCCGCTGGATTTTGTCGAATTATCAAGAAGAGCTAATCTAAAGGGACTCAATTATTATTTTCTAATGGTTGGGGATGGTGTTTTATCTGAATCAGTTAATGGGGAAATCATAACGAAAGGGTTAAAAAATATCCATCATAGAACTTTCTATTCGCCCAGTCGGGACATTTTTGCTATATCTGATGTAATTGTCTTGACGTCAGAGTATGAGGGAATGCCAATGGTTGTTCTAGAATCGCTATCTATGGGTGTTCCCGTTGTGTCTACAGATGTTGGGAATATAAAAGAGGTGCTGTTAGCAACTGGTGGGGGGATTGTAGAAGCTGAACCCGGGCAAATAGATAAATTACTAGAAGGGATTCAGCGAGTAATAGATAATCCACCTAATAAAGAAAAACTTAGGGAGGCGGTTAAGCAGAATTACTCGATAAAATTAATGGCTGAAAAGTATAAAAAAGCGTTTTTGGGAGAGAAATGACTGAGTTTTCTGTCATTATTCCCTCTTACAATCATTCAAGTTATATTATTGAGGCTGTGAATAGTGTATTATTTGGTCAAGATGTTGACCTTGAGTTAATTGTTGTCGATGACGGCTCAACAGATAACTCTGTTGAATTGTTAAGAAAAATAAACGATAAGCGAATGACTTTATACACACAACAAAATAAAGGGGCTCATGCGGCGCTTAATATTGGTCTAAGTTTAGCTAAAGGAAAATATATTGCTATCTTAAACTCGGATGATTTATATTGTTCAGGAAGGTTAAACGTAGCTAAAGAAGTATTCTTGCAAGATAAAAGCATTGGGTTATTTTGTAGCTACATTGAGGTTATTGATAAAAAGGGAAAAACATTAGGCATTAAGGAGGGACACCACAACTTAGAACCATGGTCTCTTGAACATCCTGAGTATTCATTTCGTGCACAAGATAACATTTACCTGCCGTTGTTGACAGAAAATTATGTAAGTACTACCTCAAATTTTATTTTCACCAGATCTGTTCTTGAAAAAGTCGGTTTCTTTACTAATCTGAAATTCACCCACGATTGGGATTATTTACTCCGGACTATAAAATATTTTGACTTATTTTTATATCCACATCCATTACTAAAATATCGGATACATTCGTCAAATACTATTCGCACGAATATAGCTGAGATGTATTATGAGATATGTTGGACTCTTGCCCGTCATTTACCCAGTTTATCTCATCTAGAAAAAACTAACCTGATTGAGGGTTCAAGAATTAATAATCTTATTCATTCAATTTATGTGGGTGGGGCAGATAAAGCACTAATTGCACTATTGAGTTTGGGAATCTCAACAAATGATAATTTAGCTGAGCTCTTGTTGCACCCTGAAAATGATGTGAGAAAAACAATTATCAAATATATTACTAAAACAATTGTAGATGAGGAAAAGCAGAGTAAGGTAACTGACGGAAAAAGGCTATTTCAATCCTTAATCAATAAGATTCTCCAAAAATCAAGAATTAATAACGATGAATAAAATTAGTGTAATTATGCCCTGCTATAACAGAGCGCATGATCTTAATCGAGTTCTATCCGCTTATGATAATCAGGAATTTAATTCCAGGTTTGAAGTTATAGCCATAGATGATGCCTCGTCTGATAATACATTTGATTTGTTAATGAGCTACAAACCGAAAAATTATGACCTAAAGGTTTTTAGACATCAATCCAATATGGGCCCTGCTGCAGCTCGAAATACTGGAATAAGCATGGCCGACTCGCCAATTTTGATCTTTGTGGGAGACGATATATTACCTTTGAGAAACTTTGTAAGTGGCCACTATATCGCTCATCAGAAGTATAGAAACGAAACAACAGCTGTTCTTGGTAAAGTTACTTGGCCGCCTGATATGCCCTCAAATAACCTAATGAGACATATTGATGGAAATGGAGCTCAACAATTCAGTTATTATTACATGAAAGAGGGTGATACTTATGATTTTAGACACTTTTATACCTGTAATATTTCCGTTAAGCGGGATTTTTTGTTTTATGAAACAAAATGGTTTGATACAGACTTTATTTATGCAGCCTTTGAAGATGTAGAGCTTGGATACCGTTTATCTAAGAAAGGGCTAGAGATTGTCTATCAACCACAAATTTTGGGTTATCATTATCATTATCATACTTCATGGAGCTTTTCAAAACGACAATATAAAAGTGGAGTAATGTCATATTTATTGATCAAAAAACATCCCGGTACAATTTGTGTCTTGAATGCCCAAGTAAAAAGATTGTTTAATTTACTGTTGCATTTACCGTTTGCTCAAAAATCCTATTCTGTGGATTTTGAAGAACGAATGTGGAAAAACGCTATTCGCCTGATTAGTTATTTTGAATCTTACCCTAACAAAACTGTAGATTATCTATTCTTGAAAGTGTTAGATTATTCTTATTATAATGGTTTTATTGATGCGCTATTCAAAGAAAAATCGATTCATTCAAAAATTAGATACATTCATTACAAACAATACTTAAGACCAGCCATAAAGTATTTTTATCGGGAAATAGCAAATGAAGATGATAAAAAAATTCTTTTACAACATGGTTTCGGGGATGCGATCGTTTAGTATCGTATTTTCATTATCTTTGTTATTTGCAAATATAAGTTCTATTCCAGGATTTTCCAATAAAAACTTAAGAATGGAAGACCAAAATTCCTTGGTAGTGATGGTGCCAGGTCCCCAAAATATTACTATCAATCAAGCCATTCAACAAGTAGTGGATGGGGGTATTATTGAAATCTCGGATGGAGTTTATCGTGAATTTATTGAGATAAAGAATTCCACAAAACACTTTATAATTAAGTCTTCAAGCGGAAATGTGTTGATTGAGCCACCTATAGGGGGCAATAAAGGAATTCTTTATATACATAATAATTCGGGATTGGTGATTTTTGAAGGACTGACTTTCCAAAATAGTTATTCCATGATTGATGGTTATGGTGGTGCAGGTACAGTTGATGGTGCAAAAGTTACTTTCGTTAATTGTGCTTTTATTAACAATCGGGGAGAACAACCCTCTGCAGGTGGAGGGGCTTTGTTTATTACCAATAACTCAAAAGTTTATATCTTAAACTCGCGTTTTACAAATAATATAGACAAAAACTATGGCGGAGCAATCGCAATTGTAAGTGGTTCGAAGGGGTGGATTGTCAACTCAGAATTTAATGGGAATAGGACAAATATTGCCGGCCATCGAAATATAGCATCTGGAGGAGCTATTCATGTGGGGGACGCGAAGATCCGTGTTGCTGATTCGGTATTTCTTTCGAATGAATCGGGTTTTGCAGGAGGGGCGATTTATTCGATTGGTAGATGGGATTATCCATTAACGGATGTTATAGTTGTAAATTCAAGGTTTGAATTAAATAAAGCCAAGAAAGCAACAAACATAAACACGCCGTCACCTAATGAAGGGGGAGCAATTCACACAGAAGACAATGCGAAAACAAGCATTTATTATTCTGTATTTACAAATAATCAAGCAGAAATAGGCGGCGCAATATCATTATATAGATCAGAAACAGAAGTGTATACTTCTGTCTTTGAGTCAAATCAAGCAAGCTTAAGTTACTTTGGAGGCTCTATTTCAGCAACATCGAATGATACTTCACTCGATGCCCAGATTAACCGTCCGTCGGCAAGACTGATTATCAAAGATAGTATCTTTAAGGGGGATAATAAAAGTTTTTTTGCAAAGGACGCAGGTGGAGTTTATGTGGCTGGTGATGCGAATAGATTGTTTGGGAATAACAATGTCTCTAGAATGGGAACATCCGATGAAAATCGGGCCCACGTAGTTATTGAGAATACTGCCTTTTTAGGTTTGTTTTCACGAGATGATGGTGGGCATGGGGGGGCGGTGATGTTAGATTTGGCGAATTTTCAAATAAACGACAGTCTATTTTTTGGAAACTCATCTGCAAATGGAGGGGCAATATCAGTTATTCAAAATTCATATGGAACAATAACTTTCTCGAAATTCATTAAGAACAAATCAAAATTTGGGGGAGCGATTTATGGCTCGGGTTCTGTTATTGACATTCTTGACAATATTTTTAGCAGTAATGAGCTATTTACTATTGGTGCTGACCCTAACGTGTCGTATGGGGCAGCATTATTTATGGCAGTTATGGATGAACGTTTTTTGGATGCGAAGGGTGAGGTGAGATCGAATATTTTTAGTGAGAATAAGGGTTTACCAATTTACGACAGAGATAATAAAAGTTATCCAATCAATCATGTAATATATTACAATAATCAGTTTTACACAAATACCTTCCAAAATTTATCAGTTTACACAAATAGCAATCCTAATTATTGCTGTAATGATGTTTCAAAACTAAACACTATAACAATTTATAGAAATGTTGGGGTGGAGTACACGAAAAAGGGATTCTCGAATACATCTCTTGCGTCCCCTCATGTATATGGACTGATAAGGCAATTTCCGCCTGTAGTTCGCATTGATCGGTCATCTATAGTTCCGTATATTCTGTATGGTTCAGGGGGTAGTAATGCATTTCTAAATAATCAAACTGTAGGAGAATGGGGTTTTATTTATGATCCTTCTCAACAAAATTACACATTAAGGATAGGTGAGCATTCTTATTCGGTAACTCAACAAACGATCAATTCTCCCTTTATTAAATTTAATAAATTTTCTAATCCAGCCAGAGTGGAATGGTCAATTTCGAATATCCAATCTTCGGATTTGATAGATTTGGATATTGACATGGTTGATTATATTTCGATTAGTCTGTTTGGAGAGGTGAGTTTGGCAAATTTATATGACAAATTAGAATATAGATTATTTGTAATTACAAAGTATGGGGGATATGTGATCGAAAATGAAAAGTCTCCACTATTGGAGGCACCAAGCAATTTCCTTGCATTATTTGATGTCAATGATCAGGATAAAGTAGGATTTATTACTATTTATAATGCTGGTGGAGGAGTCTTGAATTGTCAAATTTCTTCAAAAAATAGTCAAAATGTTTTAGTTGAGACACCTGAATTAAATTTTGAAAGGGTTGCGAATATTAAGTTTGTTGTTCAACAATTTCTTAACAGAAATTTTGAGGCTACACTCAGCGTTAATTGCGGGATAGGGGGGGATAAGAATATATTATTGCGTGTTCTCATTGTTGATCAACTATTCAAGGAATTTTTACCTATCATAAGCAGATAAAAGATGTTAAATTATCTTTTTTGGCTGTTTCGTATTTTTATTGAAAAATTAATAATAAGTTGCAAAATACGCCCTTTTTTCTCCGAAATCATTGAGGAAAACATTTATACTAATTATACAAATTCAAATTCAGAAAACTTGACGATAACCTTTGTTTTAATTTATGAGCCAAAACAAGAATATACACAATCAACTGTTGATTCAATAGTTTTCCAGACTTCTCAAAAATGGATTTGCTTATTTGACAAAAGGTTGCATCAGATAGTCGAATCCGAAAAATTTATTCCATTTGACTTAAGAGACCTAAATATTTATAGCAAAGATTTCTTCAGTAAAATATCTACTAGTCACATAATGTATCTTCGGCCGGGGGATCGTCTCTCTAAATGTTTTATTGAAACTCTAGAAAATCACGTATGCTCGGATGTTTTGTATTTTGACTTGATAATTTCTTCCTTTGGAAATAAGTATTTTTTGAAGCCGGAATGGTCACCGGAGTTATGTCTCTCAATAAATATCCTTGAAAAAGCGGTTTATCGGGTTGAATTTCTGAAACAATTAAATTTATTTGACCACAATGAATTACTTAGTAAAGTAATGGAATGTTCAAAAGACGTTACTCATGTTCAAAATTCAATAATTGAAGTAGAAGAATCATCATGGCAAAATGATATTTTAATAAACCAGCACATTCAATCTGTTTCGTGTATTATGAAAAATTGGGGTATAAACGCCATTTTTCACATGAGGGAAAACGGTAGTGTTTCTATTAAATTTTCTGATATAGGAACGAAGATTTCTATAATTATTCCTTCTCGTAATAATTATAAGTTTATTAGTAAAAGTCTTGGTTCATTGTTCACCTTGACTAATTATTCTAATTATGAAGTAATTATCGTTGATAATCAAAGCGAAAAATTAGACGTTGTGAATCTATACTCGTTTTATGAGTCGAGATATGAGAATTTCCTTGTGATAAAAGAAAACCTTCCCTTCAACTTTTCTCGCGCATGTAATCAGGGAGCTGCAATAGCGACGGGAGATCTGTTACTGTTTCTAAATAACGACACAGAAATTATTGATCCGGACTGGCTAACCAATTTAGCTGGTGTGTTACAAATCCCGGGTGTTGGAGCGGTAGGTCCTAAATTGCTCTATCCTGATGGTTCGGTCCAACATGCAGGCATTGTAATTGGGCTTGAAGGACACGCTTCACATGTGTTTATGGGAGTGAAATCGGATATTTACACACCTTACGGATATGTTGATTGGATGCGCAATGTGTCAGCAGTCACGGGAGCTTGCATGATGGTCCGACGAGATGTTTTTGAACAAGTGGGTGGTTTTGATGAATCCCTCACGCTTGCTTTTGGAGATGTTGATCTATGCCTTAGAATCATAGATGCTGGTTATAGAATCGTTTATACTCCAGATGTTCAGTTGATCCATTATGAGGGAAAAACAAGAGGAAAATATATTCCGAAACAAGACTTTTTAGCTAAAAGGGAGTATTTTCGAGAGAAAATAAAAAAAGGGGATCCTTATTATAATCCCAATCTCTCCAGGGCCTGGCGAATTCCAACAATTCGTCAACCCTGGGAAATGGATCCTGTATACCGTTACGATAAAATTATTGAGTATAAGACCAGATAACTCTATCCCCCTTACCTCCCCAACACCTGTTCCCTGACGTTCAGTACCTGCCGGCGGAGGCGGTCGTCGCGTTCGATCTGGTCGGCAATTTTTTCGCAGGCATACAGCACGGTGGTGTGGTCGCGTCCGCCCAGGGCCTCTCCAATCTGCGGCAGGGAAAGCCCGCCAATTTCGCGCATCAGGTACATGGCTACCTGACGCGGCAACGCCACCTCGCGGGAGCGATCCCGCCCCACCAGTTTTTCACGGCTAACGCCAAATACCCGCCCCACCGCGGTAATAATCGCTCCCGGTTCCACTGTGCTTTGCTGCGGCAGCAGATCGGCCAGCGCAATTTCAACCAGTTTAGCGGTGATGGGCTGGTTGCTCAGGTCGGAATACGCCAGAATGCGGGTAAGCGCGCCTTCTAACTCGCGGATGTTGGATTGAATCTGCCGCGCAATCAGCGTCAAGATGTCCATCGGCACTTCACGCCCGGCCCGCATGGCTTTGGAACGTAAAATGGCAATGCGGGTTTCCAAATCGGGTGGCTGAATGTCCACCGTCAGGCCCCACTCAAAGCGCGAGCGCAGCCGCTCTTCCAACGTGACCATCGCCTTGGGCGGCCGGTCGGAGGAGAGCACAATTTGCTTTTCCTGATTATGGAGGGTGTTGAAGGTGTGAAAAAATTCTTCCTGGGTAGATTCTTTACCGGCAATGAATTGAATATCGTCAATCAGAAGCACGTCAATGGAGCGGTAACGTTCGCGAAAAGCCAGCGTGTTCTGGGTGCGGATGGCGTTGATCAGCTCGTTGGTGAAATCTTCCGAGGAGACATACAGCACCTGCAATCCCTTTTCGGTGGCTGCATTGCCAATCGCGTGCAGCAGATGGGTTTTCCCCAACCCCACCCCGCCATAAAGGAACAATGGGTTATAGGCATGAGCCGGTTTTTCAGCCACGGCCACACAGGCCGCGTGCGCCATACGGTTGCTGGCGCCCACCACAAAATTATCAAAACGATAGCGGTCAATCAAGCAGCGATTGCCATTGCCGTTCCCGTTCCCATTGGAATGGGAGACGATTTCGGCAGGTGCAGCGGATTCGTGTTCGGCATCGCGGTGCCAGACGACGAACTCCACCTCCACCGGTGAGTCGAGGTATCCGGTCAACAAGCGGGCAAATGTACCGGCCAGGCGGCTTTCCAGCCAGTCTCGGGCATAGGCATTTTGGACACCAATGCGGGCTTTGTTGTTTTCCACGCGGATCAATTCAGCATTACGAACCCAGGTATCGAAGGAGGCTTTGGGCATTTCCATTTGCAGTTGTCCGAGGGCTGCCTGCCAGGCTTGTTGAGCATTCATACGTCGTCCTCCGCATACAGGATTGGGTGCAAAGCCAAAGAACAGGAGGGATAGGAACGACAATCCCACCGTCGGGTGTGGCTTAATGAATGATGATTATGCCCGTGCTTTGCACAGGGTTTAGCGGGTGGTAGAGAAGACCCGCTGACAATCGGGCTGTCCCCGTATTGCTGATTGCTTGTTCATTCTAACAGAAGCAGGCCTGCCCGACAAGACGCTTACCATACGCTACTCTAAAAAACCGTTAATCTTTAAGGATTCTCATGTTAAGGACACTTCCAAAATTTCTTGGGTTAATTCGCGATAGTTTAGTTGACCGGTAACACCATAAACGGGGGTTAGCTTTACCAATAAACCCCCATATATGGGGGTATTGTGACTGTTGTTGATCTGATGTTCTATCTATGGTGCTTAATTGCAAAAACGCCATAAAAATTTTAACCCCTAAAAAAATTCCACAAGACACCCAGACGAGAGTCTTCTCAAGGTATAAATTTTTAACATTCAATTTCTTTTGGTAAGGTCTTCCAGCATCATTTTTGCCGCACGGCGGGCAATTTGTACGGCAAAATTTGTACCGCGATCCCACGGGTACACCTGACTCATGCTGGCAAAGTACAGACCCGGCAGCGGGGTGCGGATGGCCGGGATATTCTGGGAGTGGTTGACGAGCGGCACCGGTTGTGCGTAGGTGGTGCGGAACAGCCAGGTCTTACGCACCCAGCCCGGCTCGAAACGCGGGTTAAAACGCGGCAGCACCGGCAGAAACCGCTCCAGCAATTCTTCTTTACTCAAACGGAAGTGCTCGTGATCGGCATCGAGATAATCGCCAATATACACAATGTGATCGCCACCAAAGTAGCGGCTGGGCAGGAAGTTAGTGTGTTCCACCAACGCCAGAAACGGATAACCGGCGCTTTTAGGGATGTTGAACCAGTAATAACCCTCTTCCGAGAGCGGATGGCGTAAGGCCAGCACCATCACCACCGCTCCCATGCTTTTCAAGGTTAATAGACCGCGCAGGTAATCCTCCGGCAGCCCTGGAGCCAGTTTCGCCAGCAACCCCGGCCCAACTGTGACCAGACACTGGTCAAAAGAGACCTGCTCACCTTCTTTCAGCAGGATATTTACCTGCCCGTTTGTACCGCTTTCGATCCGCTCAACAGGTGTGTTGAGATGAATTTCAACCCCGCGTTTGCGCAGAATTTCGGCAAAGGTATCCGAAAAAGCCTGAAAGCCTCCCTGAAAAGTGCCCAACCGGGTGGTGCGCACCTTAAAGCGCGCCCAAAACCACGCCATGTTGACCGATTTGTAATGCTGGCCAAACTTGCCTTGCAGCAGCGGCTCAAACAGCACACTGTACAACCGCTCACCATAGGCTTTGCGCATCCACTCATCGGCGGTGACTTTCTCCAGCGGTTTCCAATCGGCCAGGTAGCGCAGGTAAGCCGTCACCAGCCCAAAGCGAATCATATCCGGCAGGGTAAAGCCGGGAAAAGTCAGCGCCGCCAGCGGCGAATCCAGCGGGTAGAACTTCTCTTTATAGTACACCACCGTCTTGGGACGGGGAAAAACAACTTTGTCCTGCAAGCCCAGCTCGCGAATCAGGCCAAGCATATCGCGGTCGGATTGAAACCAGTGATGATAAAAATGCTCCACCGACCACTCCCAGCCTTCGTCCTTAAAACCGGCCGCCAGACCGCCGACATACGGGGCGGATTCATAAATCACTACCTGATGACCGGCGTTGATAAAATCGAAGGCGGCGCTCATTCCGCCGATTCCTGCTCCAATGACAGCGATACGCATAGTCAATCCTCTGTGTTAGTCTGTTGCAGCGCTTTCTGTCTGACGGATTTGCTGCAAATCTTTTCCCCAGCGCAGTGGCTGTTTGAAGTAATAAAACGCGCCCAGGGCGGTAATCGGCAGCCAGAGCGCGGCATGTAAAACCAGGGTGTAGGCAGCCGCGGTTGCCTGCGGAACGCCGTAAGCCACCAGCACGGCGATACCCGGAGCGTCGAACGTCCCCACGTAACCCGGTGCGGAGGGCAGGGTGGTGGCAATGTTGACGATGCCGTTCATCAGCATCAGCGCAAAGAAACTCACCTCAAAGCCAAAACCGTGCATGATGAACCAGTACTTGCCGGTTTCCAGCAGCCAGATGATCACCGTGGTCAAAAAGACCATCAAGGCTTCGCGCGGCGAACGCAGGGACTCCAGACCGGTTAAAAAGCGCAGTACAACCCCGCTGATTTTGGGGCGAAAGCGAGCCGGCACCACCTTTTCTAAAATACCCATCGTCAACCGTTCGGTAACGCGCGGGAACATGGCCGCCAGCAGGAAGACAATTAACGCGCCGATGAAAATCAGGGCGCTCCAAATGGAAAGCTGTTGAATGTTGCCCACAAACCCCGAATCGTGGGTCAGGCGGCTCAACTCGCCAAGGTTGAAGAAAACAAATCCCAGCATTACCACCGCATCGAAGATGCGTTCCACAACCACCGTTGCCAGTGAAGCGGAAATGGCCACCCCCTCACGGTCTTTAAGAATGGCAGCGCGGAGCACCTCTCCGGCGCGGGCCGGGTAAATGTTGTTGCCCATGTAGCCGATGGTCACAATCGGGAACATGGTGCGGGTGGAAATTTTCTTCAGCGGGCGCAGCAGGTAGTGCCAGCGCCACGCTCGTGCCCAAACCCCGATGAAATACACCGCCACGCCCGGCAGTAGCCACCAGAACTGAGCCGATTGTAAGGAGTTCCAGACTTCCCCCAAATGCAGCCCGCGCAGGGCAAGGTAGAGAAAAAAGGCACTGATTGCAATGCCAACCCAGAATTGCCAGCGTTTCAGCATAGATGCAATTGTAACATGCTGCACAAATTAAGGGGACGGTAACTCAATGATAAAGGTTGTGCCTTTCCCCGGCTGGCTTTCCACATTAATCCTGCCGCGATGTGCTTCGACGATCGAGCGGGCAATTGCCAGACCCAATCCCGATTCCTGAGTGGAATGACGCGCTTTATCGGCACGGTAGAAACGCTCGAAGATGTACGGCAAGTCCTCGGCGGCAATGCCGCTGCCGTTATCCTGCACTTTCAGGCGTAACCCGCCGGAAGGCAGCCATTCGGCGCTCAGCCGAATCCAGCCGCCCGCCGGTGTGTATCGGAAAGCATTCAGAATCAGGTTATCCAGTACCTGAGCAATCCGGTCGGGGTCGAGGGGATATCTGGGCAAGCCGGGCGGGAAAACAGCCTGTAAGTCAATTTGCTTTTGCTGGGCCGTGACCTGGTGGCGGGTGATGACCTGATTCAACAGGCCGCTAATGTCGGTGGGTTGTATCAGCAAACTCAATTCGCCGGCATCCGCCAGCGAAAGCAGGCGCAGGTCGTCCACCAGCCGGCTCAGCTGGCGCGTTTCCTGATGAAGAACATTGAAAATTTCGGGACTTCCTTTAAGCTTACCGTCACTGAGCGCTTCGGCATAACCGGAAAGCACGGTCAGCGGCGAGCGCAGTTCGTGGGCAATATCGGCGGTCATCTGACGGCGCAGTCGAACGGCATTGGCCAGTTCCCGGCTCATTTTGTTGAATGCCTGAGCCAGCGTCCCCAGTTCATCTTTGGAACGAACGGCAACCTCTTTGCCGTAATTTCCGCGCGCAATTTCCTCGGTTGCGTGGGTCAACTCCCGCAGTGAGCGGGTCAGCCCATATGCCAGAAAACCGCCCAAGGTTAGCGCCAGCAGCGAGGCAATCGCTGCGCTAATCAAGGCAGCTTGATTGACCCCCCGTAAAAAGACCGCTTCGGGGGTGTCGGCAAGCAGAGCGCGGCGCTTGGCGTTCAGAATCACCCAGCCGATGGTCTGGTTATCCACCTTGAGCTCGACAGCCCGGTTCAATTCACTGTCGGGGATCAAGGTGCCGCTCGGTTCAGCTGCCGAGATACTGAACAAAACCCGCCGGTTGGCATCTACCAGCGTCAGGCGTGCCCAGGTTGCTTCCAGGGTGCGCATCATTCCGCCCATCCCCTGCATCATCATGCGCGGCCGGCGCAGCAAGGCATTGTCAATTCCTTCCCATGAACCGTTTATTTGGTAATACTCCAATAAGGCCGAGATCATGGTTTGCTCTTCGCGGGTCAACAGAAAGCGGTCAAAAGCCGACTGAATGCGCCGGTTGATGAAGACCGCTACCAGCAAAGCGCCGGTCACACCCACAATCAGAAAGGCCAGAGTAAGTTTGAGGGTTAAAGAACGCATGGGTTATCTACACAAGCATGTCTCAGTCCCGCACGGTAAACCGATAACCGGCCCCGTAGACGGTTTCAATGTAATGGGGGTTGGCCGGGTCAGGTTCGATTTTGAGGCGCAAATTACGGATGTGCACATCAATCGTCCGCTCGTAGCCTTCATAGGCATCCCCCTGAATGCGCTCCAGCAGTTCCAGTCGCGAAAAGACCTTACCAGGCGTTTCCAGGAAGGCTGCCAGAATTTCAAATTCCGAGGGGGTCAGTTCCACTTCCTGACCGTTGACCCAGACCAACCGGCTGGTGCGGTCCAGCTCAATGTTACCGCGGCGCAGCCGCTCCGGCGCTGCAACGGCTTTATCCATCCGGCGCAGAACAGCGCGGATACGAGCGGTCAGTTCGCGCATGCTGAAGGGTTTGGTGACATAGTCATCTGCACCCAATTCCAGCCCTACCACCTTGTCGTTTTCCTCCAGCCGGGCGGTTAACACAATCACCGGCGTTTCGGATTCGCGCCGGAAAGCGCGTAAAAATTCAAAACCACTCATTTCCGGCATCATCAGGTCCAGGATAATCAAATCGGGCTTGTGTTGGCGGGCAGTAAACAGGGCTTCCTGACCGTTGCTGGCGGTGAACACCTCAAAGCCTTCCTCGACAAGGTAGGAACGCAGCAGTTGACGCAGCTCCAGTTTGTCATCTACGATGAGCAGTTTTTTTGCCATACCTATCCATTATACTCCGGTCAGAATCAAAGGGTGAGGATGCCGGGGATCTTACGCTGCATCCTCACCCGTAAAGCGGTATTTTTGAAGGAGGAGAAAAGTTACCGTACCGCCAGCCGGTTAGATGGATTACCAGCCCCGGCCAAAGCCGCCGCGTCCACCACCCTGGCAGCCGCCAAATCCCATGAAGCCACCGCGCATTCCAAATCCGCCTTGCTGGAGGATTAGATCCGCCTGTGCCTGGGTGATGACTCCATTGGTCACGGCTTCTTTTACGGCGTTTTCAAAAGCAGCCTGCATGGAGTTCTGGAAGGTTTCGTTGTTGAACAACGCATGGCGGGCGCGGAGCAGGTTGGCTTCTTCTTCGGTGATGCGTCCGTCAGCCACGGCCTGTTCCAGCCGAATCTCGGCAGCCTTGGTGTAAGCCGCCTGTAACTCATCCACCGAAATGCCCAGCGCTTTGGCAAGATGTGCTTCGAAATCTACCCCGTTTTGGAATAGCCAGCCGAGCATGCCTCTGCCGCCAAAGCGGCCGGTTCGGTTGAGGATAGCGTCGGCTTGCGCCTGGGTGATCAAGCCCTTGTCCAGCCCTTCCTGCACAGCGGATTGGACGGCTTGCTGATAGGCGTTGTTCAGATCATCGGTGGTAATACCCAGGGCCTGCGCCAGGGCTTCACCCGCGTTTGGCCCCATCATGCCCCGTCCGCCGCCAAACGGGCCACCAATTTGCGGCAGTGCGGACGCGCTGACACTCTGAACGGCCTGGGTTGCTAAGCCGATAGCCAGCATCAGGGCAAGAGCGCCTATTGAGATCCCAATCCATACTTTTTTGTTCTTCATAACCTTACTCCTTTCTGTCAAAATAAATTCGGGAATTTCCCGTTTGTTGCTGTGCTTAAGATAACAAACGATTGTTCAGAAATTATTAAGAGCCGATTGGGAAATTATTGGATTTGGGAGGGCGGTGCGCTATGGTAAAATCGTTGGCATTCCGACAAGATTAAGGATGTGCATGCTATGCCGTACGAAACGGTCATCGGATTAGAGGTTCACGCCGAGCTGCAAACCCGCTCGAAGATGTTTTGTGCCTGTCCGGTGGTGGATTCCACCCGTGCTGAACCGAACACGGCCGTATGTCCGGTGTGTGCCGGCATGCCGGGCACGCTTCCGGTGGTCAACCGCAAGGCGGTGGAACTGGCTTTGCGGGTGGCGCTGGCGCTGGAATGTGAAATTGCGCCGTTGAGTTTGTTCGCCCGCAAGAATTATTTTTATCCCGATTTACCCAAAGGCTACCAGATCTCGCAGTATGAATACCCCCTGGCGCAGCGCGGGGTACTGCGCATTGAAACCGCACGGGGGGAAAAGACGGTGCGCATCCGCCGGGTTCATCTGGAAGAAGATACCGGAAAACTGATCCACATGCAGGATCCAGACGGGCAATCCTTCTCGCTGGTTGATCTAAACCGCGCCGGTGTGCCTTTGCTGGAAATTGTCAGCGAACCGGATATGCACTCGTTAGAAGAAGTGCGCGCCTATGCCACCACTTTACGGGCAATTTTGAGGCGGGTTGGTGCGAATAGCGGTGATATGGAAAAGGGCGTGATCCGCTTTGAAGCCAATGTTTCCCTGCGTCCCTCAGGCAGCCAGACCCTCGGCACGCGGGTAGAAATTAAGAACCTGAACAGCTTCCGGGCAATGGAGCGGGCAATTGCCTACGAAATTGAACGCCAGACGGATTTGCTGCAAAACGGTCAGGCTGTCCAGCAGGAAACGTTGGGATGGGATGAGGCCGCTCAGGTAACCGTAAGCCAGCGCAGCAAAGAAGAGGCGCATGATTACCGTTACTTTCCCGAACCGGATTTGCCACCGCTGGTGATCGAGCCGGAGTGGATTGAGCAGGTGCGCGCCAATTTGCCGGAGCTACCGCAGGCGATGAAGAAGCGTTTTATCCACAACTACGGACTGAGCGCAGGCGAAGCGGTTTTACTGAGCGAGGAAGAGGCGGTTGCCCGTTATTTTGAGGCCTGCCTCGAACAGGCCGGCGATTCGATAGCCCCGCGCACGATAGCCCTGTGGATCACCGGAGAAATTTTTGGGTGGCTCAACCAGAGCGGAGAAAAGTTTGAAAATTTACGCGTGCCGCCTGCCGGGCTGGTTGACCTGTTGCGCCTGACGGCCAAAGGGATCGTCAACCTGAACACGGCCAAGCTGGTTCTGAATGAAATGCTTGCCAGCGGTAAGCCGGCACAGGCAATCATCGAAGAGCGCGGTTTAATCCAGTTGGACGATGCCGGCCAGATTGCCGACATTGTGGCGAAGGTGCTGGCCGAATTCCCGCGCGAGGTAGCTTCTTACCATCAGGGGAAAACGACCGTGTTCAACTGGCTGCTGGGGCAGGTGATGCGCCAGACGGCCGGGCGTGCCAGCCCCGCTGTGGCGCGCGCCGAGCTGGAGCGCCAGCTGGCCGGATCGAAAGGTGATTGAAACGATACTGGAATGTGACGAATTGCGCCGAACGATGCCGGGAATCACCGGAGAGAGGCGATTTTCATCATATTGACGAACGGCTTCAGGTTTGCTACCCTATATCAGGATCATCATCACCTTCCACGAGGTCAATTGAACTGATGAGCTGCCAGCAGCAATTCCAAACCCAGTCCTGAGCGGGCACAGCGCCGTTGTGCCCGTTTATTTTTTAATTGTCGGCTGAATTGACCCAAATCTTTCATTCACAGGAGAAAAAACAATGGCAGAAACCACCAATGCGTTTGAAATGGCACAACGCCAATTCGATCATGTGGCAGAACTGCTCAAACTTGACCCACAGGTACGCGAGATTCTGCGCTGGCCGCTGCGCGAATTCCACTTCCGCATCCCGGTGCGAATGGATGACGGCACGATCAAGGTCTTTCAGGGTTTCCGCGTTCAGCATAACGATGCCCGTGGCCCCAGCAAAGGCGGCATTCGGTTTCACCCGGCCGAAACGATTGACACCGTGCGCGCGCTGGCCACCTGGATGACCTGGAAATGCGCGGTTGTGGATATTCCGCTGGGCGGCGGCAAGGGCGGTGTGGTTGTTGATCCGGCTACCCTCTCCACCAGCGAAAAAGAACGCCTGGCACGCGGCTGGGTGCAGCAAATGTGGAAGAACATCGGCCCGCGTCAGGATGTGCCGGCCCCGGATGTCGGTACCACTCCGCAAATGATGGGCTGGATGATGGACGAGTACTCCAAACTGGTTGGTGAATATACTCCCGGCGTGATCACTGGTAAACCGGTTGGGGGCGGCGGCTCGCTCGGCCGCACCGAAGCCACCGGCTTTGGCGTGATTTACACCGTGCGCGAAGCAATGAAGCATCTCAAAATGGATCCCACCCAGTGTCTGGCAGCCATTCAGGGCTTTGGCAATGTGGCGCAATACGCGGCGATTGGCTTCACCGAGTTACTGGGCGGCAAGGTGGTGTGTGTTTCTTACTGGGACCGCGAAGACCGCACTCCCTACACGGTCAGCAAGGCGGATGGGATTGACCCGCGCTTCCTGATGAGCATCACCGATCAATACGGCACGATTGACAAGAACAAAGCCAGAGAAGCCGGTTATGCCATTGAACCGGCGGATGCCTGGTTGAGCAAAGAGGTGGATGTGCTGATTCCGGCAGCATTGGAAGGTCAGATCAATGCCGAATCGGTGCACAAGATTTCGCCGCGCGTGAAAATTATTGCCGAAGGCGCAAACGGCCCCACGACCCCCGAAGCCGACGAAGTTATCCGCCAGCGGGGTATCTTCCTCATCCCGGACTTCCTGTGCAACGCTGGGGGTGTGACGGTTTCTTACTTTGAAAGCGTCCAGAACGATATGAATTTCTACTGGCCAAAAGAGGAAGTCCTTTCCAAACTCGACCAAAAGATGACCGCGGCTTTTGAAGCCGTGTTGGAACTGGCAGAAAAAGAGAAGGTGTATATGCGGGACGCGGCTTACATGGTAGCGATTAACCGCGTTGTGAAGGCGATGGAACTGCGCGGCTGGATTTAATCTCAGGGAACCAGCCAATCAACAGCCGCCTCTCCCGGCCGGGAGAGGCGGCTGCATGTTGAAGTCATAGGGTCGGATCAGTACCGTGCGAGGGTGGTAATGGCGGGTGTCTGGTCAAACATCCAGAAGGCAAGCGGTAACCCCAGTCCAAGACTGACACCGGTCAACAGCCAGGCCAGCGCCAGCCACAGCGCGCTGAACCACCAGCCAACCAGCACGAAATACAGGGCGCGCAGCAGGAAAGGGGGCTGCGGCAGGCTGGACTCGCGATAGATCACCTTCCCGTCCACGACCATCACCCGCGCCTGCCGTTTGACCGGTTTGAGGGTCATGATTTGGGGCAGCCGATTGAGCAGCCAGAGACCCAGCGGCAGCCCGATGATGGTCACGTTCAGCACCCAGGCAACGACCGTGACGATGCCGCCCAGCCAGAGGCCGACCAGCAAAAAGTACAGGATGCGAATCAGGCAGCCGGGACCTTGTTCCTGCGGTTGGACGATAACGGGAGTGGGGGTGGATTGTGTCATTTGTTTTACCTCTTTCGCGGTTGTGTAATTGAATTACGGATTACATGCAACACTATTTACGCAAAAGAGGAAAGAAAGTTGCACAAAACCGACTCAGCACTCAATGCAGTGACCAATATCCTCGTACCACAGATCGGGTTTTTCGGCGATAAAATCCTTCATCATCTGAATCAATTGCGGGTCATTCAAAACGACCAGTTCCACCCCGCGTGATTTGAGCAATTCTTCTGCCCCCAGAAAGGTCTGATTTTCACCGATCACCACACGCGGAATTTTGTAAAGCAAAATAGCGCCGCTGCACATATCACAGGGAGAGAGCGTGGTATAGATGGTTGCCCGGCGGTATTCTTCCGGAGCCAGCCGGCCGGCATTTTCAAGCGCATCCATTTCGGCGTGCAGCACCGGGCTGCCGCGCTGCACCCGGCGGTTGTGTCCCCGTCCGATGATTTTCCCATCCAAGACCAGCACCGAACCAATCGGAATACCCCCTTCGCGGTAGCCTTGCATGGCTTCCTCATAGGCGGCTTGCATGAATTCATCCATAAATGACTTCCTCCTCAGTGGTTAAGGTGGAATAATTTGGATGTATCTTATCACAAATGGGCGTAGATTCAAGCCGTCTGACTATCTTCTTCAAAGGGCTGTTGACCCGGTGAGGTTTTTTTGGGGCATCGTTTTAGTTTGCCAGAAGGTGATGGTCACCCCGGCTGTCACCAGCATTAACAACACCCAGCGCAGCCAGAAGGGAGGCTGGATGAAAGTGAGGATAAACAGGACGATGATGACTTCTATACCCACACCAAGGGCATGATAGCCGCGCGGAAGACGGATAAAATTAACTGCTGCAATCACGCCGCCAAGAAAGACCAGCAGCCAGATGAGCGCCCCGACGGATTCGGTGAGCGGGGAGGGAATGCGTCCTTCAGCCCGTTCGCGGATACCCAGCATCATTCCTCTTTCCATCACATACCCGCTGTTCATGATCAGGTTGAAGATCCCCATCGGGACATCTTGCGGTGTATCAATACGATGGCGGACTACCAAACGGGATGTATTCTCGCCAATGGGATAGACATACCACAACCATGTCCATTGTAACGGCAGGGCGGTGGAGTTTCTCGCCAGCACAAATTCATCCGGTTGATAATCCTGAATCACCAGATAATTGATAATAATGCCCTGTTCGCCGCGGGTTGGGTTTTGCCATTCCTCGTGAATTCGATCGGCGTTTTTATAATGGCATTCCCCGGTGGTCATGCAAAACAGATTCTCGATGAATGTGATTGAATAGAAGGCGGCGCGTGAATCGCCGATTTGAACCAGCCACGGGTATATCTGTTGCGGGAGCGCCTGAACGGTGATGGCGTGATTCCAGATCAGTTCTGGCGAGGGGATCAGTTCATCACCCGGCAGGGCAAGGTTGATCTCTTGGGCGGAGCTTCCCCAAGTTGGAATTTGACGACTCACCCAGTAAAAGCCGGCGCTCAGGAAAATCACCACCGTGACCACGCCGATCAAGATGCGCTTTCGTTTGTTGGATTGATTCATTGCTTACTCCCCTACCGATTTGTAACCGGATTGGGAAAAGAAAATTAAGTGGTTTTCTTCCATTCTAGCACGAGAATGGAATGCGGAAATGTGTGGATGAGGTAAATCGAAGGTGTCGAATGTCATGCTGGAAAGATGAGTACGGCATGTTGCCGAACGGAAAATCCGGTTGTATAATACTCATCGAGTGAGTTTATGAAGCTTTCCGAGAAAACCGCTCCCCAATCTCGTTCAGCCACGCCCGAAAATCTGCTGCTGTCCCTCTTGCTGGAAGGGGCGCGGGACGGTTATCAGCTAAACCGCACCCTTCAGCAGGATTTGAACCAGATCTGGCGGTTGAGTCAAAGCCAGTTATATGCCACTCTCAAGCGGTTAGAGGCGCGCGGGTGGGTTGCTGGCACACAAACGCCTTCCAGACGGGGCCTGCCACGCCGGCTATTTGAACTGACCGAAGCCGGCCGCAAACAGGCTGAGGAGTGGCTGATCCAGCCATCTCCGTGCAGTGTTCAGGTGGTGCGTTTGGACCTGCCTGCCCGCCTGTATGTGTTGAGCCGAATCCGGCCCGAAGCCATCGAGCCGACTCTCGCCGATCAGCGGCGGGTTCTGATGGAAGGATTGCAGCGTTTACAAAATCAACTCGATCGCATCCCTGAAAGTCAACCGTTCAACCGGATGGCCTGTGAAATTCGTGTCAATCAGGTGCAGGCTTTATTGAAATGGTTTGATGACAAATTCTTGAACATGGAGGTAAAGTAGCATGACGAAACGAACGATTTGGTTATTGTGGATGATCATTTTCATGATCCTTCTGGCTGCCTGTCAGCCGCAGGCTGCTACCGAAAATCCTGAGACCCAGCCAACTCCCACTTCTTCTCCGTCTGAACTGAGCCCAACGCCACAGCGGGCTACCGAGACGGCTGCACCCACTTCAACGCCGGTTGATTCATCCCTTACGGTAACGGATGCGCTGGGGCGAAGGGTTACATTGCAGAATTTACCGCAGCGGATTGTCGTGGCGGGGCGGGGGGTTGCCTTGCTGGCCGATGCTGTTTATGTCTTCCCCGAATCCTTCGAGCGGGTGGTCGCCGTTTCACGCACGTCCCAATCGCCGGATGGGGATTTTCTGGCCCTGGTAGATGAGCGTTTACCGGAGAAAATTGCCTTTGAGACCAATGTGGGCGCCGAGCAGGTGGTTACAGCCCGCCCGGATGTGGTCATCCTCAAACCCTACATGCAGGAAACGCTGGGTAATCCGTTAGAGGCGTTGGGCATCCCGGTTGTTTACCTTTCGATGGAAAACCCGGCAGAATATCAGCGCGATTTACAAACGTTAGGCGTTCTTTTCGGCAATCCCCAGCGGGCAGAAGAGGTGTGGCGGTTCTATCAGCAGCATCTCGAGCAGGTCAGTAGTCCCCTGGCCGGTTTAACCGATGAACAAAAACCCCGCACGCTGCTGTTGTACTACTCCGACCGGGATGGGCAGGTGGCTTTCAATGTGGCTCCAAAAAACTGGCTGCAAACCATCATAACCGAATTGGCCGGGGGTGTGCCGGTCTGGACGGATATTGAACTGGGCAGCGGCTGGACCAAGGTCAACTTTGAACAAATAGCCCGGTGGGATGCCGATCGCATCTTTATCATCGCCTACACCGCAAACCCGGAACAGGTGGTTGAAAACCTGAAACAGGATGGCCAGTGGCAGGCGCTGCGCGGCGTGCAGGAAGGACATTTGTATCCTTTTCCCAAAGATTTTTACTCGTGGGACCAGCCGGATACGCGCTGGATTCTTGGCCTGCGTTTTCTGGCGGCTCAGTTACACCCGCAGGCCTTTCCTGAACTGGATATGATTGGAGAAACCCGGCAGTTTTTCGCCGAATTATACGGGCTGGATGCGGCTGAATTTGAAGGGAAAATTTTACCGATTTTGAAGGGTATTCAACCGTGAATCTGGCTCGCCCGGTCAGCAGTCAGCCCATTGTTTCGAAGGCGGCTTTGAAGTCCGCCAGCCGTTCTCAGAGCCGCCGCCGGTTACTGGGCATGTTGATCTTGCTGCTGGTTGTGTTTGGACTTTCCCTGTTCCTTGGACGTTACCCGCACGTGGGTTTGATCTCCCCCGCGCAACTGACGGAAGATCCGCTGGCGCAACGTTTGATCCTCAACCTGCGCCTGCCGCGCCTGATTGCTTCTGTGTTAATTGGTATGAGCCTGGCAGGCGCAGGTATGGTGATGCAGATGGTATTTGCCAACCCGCTGGTAGAGCCGGGCTTTTTGGGCGTTTCACAGGCGGCTGCCTTTGGAGCAGCCCTGACGATTCTTGCCTCAGGCGGGGTGGGCTGGCAGGTGCAGTTCAGCGCCGTGATTTTTGGGCTGGCCGGCTTGTTCCTTTCTTATCTGCTGGCACGGCGGGTGCGCTACGGCGGCTGGGTGCTGCGTTTGCTGCTGGCGGGGATTGCCGTTTCGGCTCTGTTTGCTTCGGGGGTCGGGTTGATCAAGTATCTGGCCGACCCCTTGCGCCAACTGCCGGATATTACCTTCTGGCTGCTGGGCGGCTTGTGGAGTATTACCTGGCGGTCGGTACTTTCAGTGCTGCCGTTGATCAGCCTGGGGCTGCTGGTGCTGTGGTTGATGCGCTGGCGGTTGAACCTGCTGGCGCTGGATGATGAGGTGGTTTTTTCACTGGGGGTGGCTGCCAACCGTGAACGCCTGCTGGTGTTGCTGGCGGCGGTGGCGGTAACGGCTGCTTCCATCTCGATTAGCGGATTGATTGGCTGGGTGGGTCTGCTGGTGCCGCAGCTGGCCCGCCGGCTGAGCGGTGCCGACGCGCGGGATGGATTGCCGACCGCTTTTCTGTTGGGCGGCATTTTCATGATGATTTGCGACAATCTGGCGCGCACAATCAGCGCTGGCGAGATCCCCTTGGGCATCTTGACCTCCCTGCTGGGCGCGCTGGGCTTTGTGATCTTGATGACCCGTCGTACCTACAAGGTTTGAGTATGAACGAAGCCGTTTTGCGTTTTGAGCAAGTAGTTTACCGTTACCCGGATGCAGCCGAAAGAGCCTTGCAGGGCCTTTCACTGGATGTACCGCGCGGACGGGTGACGGCTATTCTGGGGCCAAACGGGGCCGGTAAAACCACCCTGCTGCGACTGGCTTACGGCCGTTTTCAACCTCAGGCCGGGCGTATCTGGTTGGAGGGCCGTCTGCTGAGTTCCTATACCCGTCAGGAATTGGGGCGCAAGGTGGCTCTGGTGCCGCAACGCGAAACCAATCCATTTTCTTATTCGCTTCTGGAATATGTCTTGCTGGGCAGAGCGCCGCACCTCTCGCCGTTGCAAATGCCGACGGCTGAGGATGTGGAAATTGCCCTGTATGCTCTGGAAACCACCGGCTTGCTGCCAATGACCCGGCGGACAGTCCAATCCCTGAGCGGTGGGGAGTTTCAGTTGCTGCTGGTGGCGCGGGCCCTGGCTCAACAGGCCGACCTGCTTTTACTGGACGAACCGACCTCCCATCTCGATTTGGGTAACAAGAAACGGCTGGTGACCTGCTTGCAGAATCTGGTTGCCGGGGGTACGACGATTTTATTCACCTCTCATGAGCCGGAAGTTGTCGCCGCCCTCGCCGATCAAGTAGTGTTGATGCGCGGCGGGCAGGTGCTTTCCAGCGGGGCGCTGGAGGATATCTGGCAAGCCGATCGGCTCAGCGAAGTCTACGGTATTCCGGTCCAGGTGCATCGTTTTGACGGTCACCGTTATTTGACCTGGGTGTGAGGCAGATTGTGGCGGGTGACTTGTGGATTATCACCGGGGAAATCGGTACGGGTAAAACCCGCTGGTGTCAGCAGTTTTTGGAGCTGGCGCGGCAAGCCGGGTGGGATGTGGCCGGCTTGATCAGTCCGGCGGTGTTTGAGAACGGGCAAAAAACAGCGATTGATGCGGTGGATGTGCGCAGCGGTGAGCGCCGCCGGCTGGCTACCCGCCGTTCAGTGGAAGACGCCGCCCTTATTCACACCCGTGAATGGCTTTTTGAGACGGATACGGTTGGGTGGGGCAATGCGGTTTTTCGGCGTGCGCTGCCGTGCGATTTATTGATCGTGGATGAAATGGGTCCCTTAGAGTTGTTGCAGGGCCAGGGCTGGGTAAATGCGCTGGAAGCGATTGCCACGCGGGCTTACCGGCTGGCGGTGGTGGTGGTGCGCCCTTCTTTGCTGTCCATCGCTGAGCAGTGGCAGCCCCAAGCGGTGATTACGCTGCGGAATGCGATACAATAACTGATATAAACAACGCCTTTACGCACAAGGAGAGCCGTGAAACTGGCAAAAATCGAAGCGGCCTTGCGGGTGGTGCTGGCTTTTAATGAGGCCTTCAACCGGCATGACGTGCCGGCAATGATGAAGTGGATGAGCGAGGATTGCCTGTTTGAAAACACCTATCCACCTCCGGATGGTACTCCCTACAGGGGGAAAAAAGTGCTGCACCGCTTTTGGGAACAATTCTTCAAACAGTCTCCACAAGCGCGGATTGAGGTGGAAGAAGTCTTCGGGATGGGCGAGCGCTGCGTGATGCGATGGAAATACTCTTGGGTGGACGAGGAGGGAAACAGCGGTCACGTGCGCGGGGTGGATGTGTACCGTGTGAGGGACGGCTTGATTTGTGAGAAACTTTCTTATGTTAAGGGGTGAGAGAAACAAGAGCTATGGAACTGTTTTATCATTTCTTTCGTATATAGGTTAACCAAGTTTTTCACCTTTTCCCATTCTTCTTTTGGCGAAACTCATGCTCAAAAGCCGGCTGATATGGGTGATTTTGCAGGTGTTCTGGATGGCAAGTTGCCAATTCTTACCTGATGCGACCCCCACTCCGAAAGTCGTCGTTGTGGACTACCCGCCGGTTGACTGGTCAGTCAATGTTGAAAGACTCACAGAAACGGGATGTAGTGGTGTGCTGGGGGAAAATTGTACCGAACTGATTCGGCTGGGTTGTGACGAGATCAGGCCGCCACACTTTTATACAGGCGGTTTAGAACCGCCTTTTCCGGTTGGGGAATGTATCCACCAGGGGGATAATCCACCCAACAAGGCTTATTTTCGCCAACCAAATGGCCTTGATTCAAGATACCGCAGTTTTGTGGTCTTTCTTGAGGACGAAACCCGCTTGATGATCAAGCAATCTGAATTCCGCGAGGTTTTTGCGCCAGTCGAATCAGCCAAAGAGGCTTTAAGTTACGCCATGGCGATGACCTCTTTATCGGCTGAGTATTCTTTTGATCCAAACGGCAAGGTAAAGTATTTAGTGGATAAAATAAAGGAAACTCATGTGGAGGAAACCCCGCAGGGGTATGTGGTCTTCTTGTTCGACTCGGATCACCGTATGGGTTGTGAACCCCATGAGTTCTTCGCAGTTAATGTGCTGGTTACACCAGCAGGGGAGGTTATTGAACAGAGCCGCCGCGTAATTTACGAGACGTACGCATGTTTTGATTTTGATGAGTTAAGGCTGGATGATCACTAAGGCTAAAGAATCTCATCTGACCGGTGTGCAACTCCAATTGCCTGAGATGGAATTAAACCAGGTTTTTTTCTCTTTCGGGTTGTTCCAAATAAACATTCAACCTGTAAATTGGATTTACAGAGATATCTTTGGAGGTCAGAATGAATGGCGAGGGGTCTCAATTAACGACGTGGATTGCTTTGCTCGTGATTGGTGCAGGGGTCGTTTTGTTTCTGGTGTTTTCCAGAAGGTTTATCAAAAATAGGCAGGAAGGACAGGCACTCCTTAAAGGTCTTGGATTTGTACCCGCATCTCCTGACCGCGCTCTTGAAGAGCGGTTTAGTAATTTGTATCGTAATCGGTATGCTTTTTTTCGCGAACTTTACCATCGGAGATTGCCGGACGGCATCCTGTATATTTTTAGCCTGTATAATCCCGACGGGGTTATCGTGTCAAGAGGCATTGCAATCATTTCCGGGAATCTATCTTTGCCCTCACTCAAAATCTTTCCGAAAATTGACCCAAACCAGTTTGGACTGGGCAGCCTGGCCAATCAAATTATCGAGCGGGTAGTTTCCACAGTGGATGAAAAAGTTGAACTTCCGGAATTCCCGGAATTTAACAAAAAGTACCAGCTCTTTTCCGGTGATCAGGAGGGTGTCCGCCGATTTTTCAATGATCGAATAGCGGATTATTTTTCCAGAACCGCGTTTTTCACCATTCTGGCAGAGGGAGATATGTTCGTCTTTGAGGATTACAGTCCCTCCTCCGATAAGAACGATCTTTCATTGCTAAGCCAGAACATACGCCAGGCTATAGAAATTCTTAATTTATTCCAGAGGAAATGAAATTGCTTTGCTGAGTATTTCAACATTATCTCCTCTGGGAAGAGGGGCTTTGACAGTACCCTTTTGGTTACAAGGAATTTTAATCGTCCGAAGGGGTGTAAAATCAGGGGTGTAAGCAATCCGAACCATCTGAAAGAGGTGAAGCATGAGAAAAATCAAATTGGGTTCGAGCAATCTGGAAGTACCGGTGGTGGCGGTTGGCTGTATGCGGATCAATCAATTACAGCCTGAGCAAGCCGAGAAGTTCATCCAAACCGCTCTGGAGCTCGGCGCAAATTTTTTTGATCACGCCGATATTTACGGAGGTGGCGCCTGCGAGGAGATTTTCGCTCAGGCCATTCACATGAATGATAATGTGCGCGAAAAGGTCATCTTACAATCCAAGTGCGGCATCCGTGAGGGGCGGTACGATTTCTCGAAGGAACATATCCTGAATTCGGTGGACGGCATTCTCAGGCGTTTGCGTACCGATTACCTGGATGTTTTGTTGCTGCACCGTCCGGATGCACTGGTAGAACCGGAAGAAGTGGCCGAAGCATTTGACATTTTGCAATCCACCGGAAAAGTCAGGCATTTCGGCGTTTCCAATCACAAACCGATGCAGATCGAGCTGTTGAAAAAATATGTCAGGCAGCCGATTCTGGCCAATCAGCTGCAGTTGAGCATCATGCACGCCTTCATGATTTCCCAGGGGATTAATGTCAATATGGATGTGCCAGCAGCTTATGATCGGGATGGCAGTGTGCTGGACTACTGCCGACTGCACGACATTACCATACAGCCGTGGTCGCCATTCCTGTATGGTTTCTTCGAGGGTGTTTTTGTGGGAAACGAAAAATTCCCGGCTCTAAACGCTAAAATGAATGAAATTGCCGCACGCTACGGCGTCTCGAACACCACGATTGCAATTGCGTGGCTGCTGCGTCACCCGGCTAAAATGCAGCCGGTCATCGGAACGACCAACCTCCAGCGTTTGAAGGACAGCCTGAAAGCCGCCGAGGTGAATCTCACCCGCGAAGAGTGGTATGAGATTTATCTGGCAGCCGGAAACGCCTTACCATAAAAAAGCACAGGGAAGATACAACTTTGCGCCTGACTTTTATCAGCCGCTGGATGCGCAGCGGTGGGAGATCTGGGGGCTGCCTGGATCAGGCATTAAAATTTGGCGGAGCTTTTCCCGTTCCTGAACCTTACCTCATTGGTTTCAGGAACACAATTTGATTGCCGGATGGGTCTCGCAGGGCAAGGCCGTCTGCCCGCAGATCGAAGGAGACAGACTGGGTGGTCAGGTGTTGATGTAATCGCTCGAATTCGGCTGGTTCGGGCAATTCAAAGGCGAAGTGCAGCATTCCCAGGGCATCGGGCGGGGCAGGGGGCGCGCCTTCACCCTGCCAGGTGTTGAAACCAATGTGATGATGATAGCCGCCGGCTGAAACCATTCCCATGCGAAAGGAACGGGCGATTCCCATATTATCAAAACCGAGTAAATCATGGTAAAAAGCCAGGCTGTCTTTCAGGCTGCCGACGTAAAGGTGAAAGTGCCCAAGACGGGTTTCCTCCGGCAACGGCTCGTCCAGCCGGTCATCCGGCGAGAGGTGGGCAAACAACGCTTCCAGGTCGAGCGGCTCTCTCCCGTCGCTGGGAGTGCCGTCCTGGCGGATGGCGATGAATTCTCCATTGACCATTCCAAACAGGCCGTCCTCGGGCGACTCGCAATAGAGTTCAATGTGATTACCCTCCGGATCGTCCAGATAAGTGGTTTTGGTCATAATGTGATCGGTGGGATAATTGATCCATTTGTAGGCGAACAGACGCGCAATCGCGCGGGCCAGTTCGCGGCGATTGGGGAAGAGGATGGCAAAATGGTATAGTCCGCTCACCCCGCGGTAACGCTTGCCGTTGGTAATTTGAGACAGCCGGACGATATCGCGCCCGCCGATACCAAGCCCGGCGCTTTGCTGGTTTTTCCAATTGAGACGCAAGCCGATCAGACGTTCGTAAAAGTCAATCTCTCGGCTTAAATTGGCCACTTTGAGATGTACGTAAGCCGGCCGGGTTTGCGGATGGATGCGGTGGGGGACAATTGCCACCGGCTCAAGGACTGGGATCATACGGTTTTCCTCTCAATTGAACGATTGGGTTCTGGCAATCCATTTAAGCGGTTGTAACTTTGATGACGGATTAAGCAAGTATTATCGTTGACTTACTTTACCAGAATAATCCAATTACTTCTTTGTGTCAATGCTTTAAAAGCGTCCGAGGGTGTGCATCATCCCCTGGCATCTTAAAGCGGTATGCCGAACGATCGCCCGCCGGTTGGTCTGTGATGGGTGGTAAGTTCAACTGCTGATGCTCGATGGGGTCGGCGACCTTAAATACAGAGTGCCCCCGGCAGGGCTCGAATTTGCAACCTTTTGCTCCGCAAGCAAACGCAGAAATCCACCGGGGGCTTCAATGAAGTAGGTGTCTTTTTATTGCGAGGCAAACGAGATAATATTCAGGTTCAACCGATCAACGGGGCTTGCATTTTTTGTGCATTCTGAAGGTCGTCACTTAATAACTGAATGTATCTGCGGGTTGTCTCTATGCTGGCATGCCCCATCAGCATTTGAAGGCTGACCATGTCCATTCCAAATTTCAAAGATAATGTTGCGAATGACCGTCGTAGCATGTGAGGAGTAACTTTGATTCCCGATTGTTTTGAAAGACGGAGAAACATTTTTTGCATACGGTCTCCGTTGAAAGGCTTGCCGTTTTTGGTTTTGAAAAGGGGACTTTCTTTGTCCCGATAATTGAAATCGGGTAAATAATCTAAAATTGCATTGATCGTAGCCTGACCAATAAACACTATCCTGTCCTTATTTCCCTTGCTCAGAACAACACGGATCATTCCGTTTTCAATTTGTACATCTCCGATTTTCAAGTTGCAAACTTCTTGTCGCCTTGAACCGCTATCCACGATCAAGAGAACAATCGTTTTTTCTTGGACATCACAAACTTCCAATAATTGTGTGATTTGAGAGGAATTCAAAATAGGAAGGTTTTGCCTGGGCGATGGTGGGACTTTTATATAGATTTTATGATCAACCAGTTCTTCTTGACTCAGGAAATTTATGAAAGTCCTAATAGCACGGCCATAACCATTTAAAGCCATTGAGTACCCGAAATTTGAGACATAAATCTGCGAACATGCCGGGAAGTCATTTGGTTTGCCGTTTGAACCCCCTCTTTTTCTAACCATTGGGTAAATCGTCCCAAGATGCTTTGGTATGTTCGAAGGGTTTTTGAGGAACAGCGCATCGCCTGACGTGAAAGGAGAAATTCCTCGAGGGCATCTTTGATACAGATGGTGTTTTGTGGGCTCATTCCAACCTCCTTTTAGAGTAAGATTTTGGTAATAAGTTTGTGAGATTGGATTCTGCCACCTCAAAACGGTATTGGAAACGAAAACTTTGCTATACTATTGAGAAAGACAAATTCAGCCCCACCGCTGGTATCGGCGAGGCTGAAGTAGCAACGCGGTGAAGGCGCGTTGCGGCAAAAACAAGCATAGCAAACTTTTGCCGCCCGCGCAAGCGCCCCGAATGGGGTGCAAGTGAACCGCAATGCGTGGGCGGTTTGATTCATGGATCTCGGGGTAAGCGCTATGGCAAAAAAGAGAAATGTACATATTGTTCCAAATGACAATCAAGGGGTAGTGAAAAAAAGAAGAAAACCAACGTCCAACATCTATCCATTATCAAAAGGATGAGGCTATTAAACGCAGACGTCAATTGGCTGAAAAAGAAGGTTCAGAGTTGATTATTCACAAGAAGGACGGCATAATTCAAGATAAAGAAAGTGATGGTCACGATCCTAATCCACCCAAGGATAAAAAGCGGTTAGTATGCCCCTTAACGAATCCGACACGCGAGCACAACTGATTGACCCCCAACTCAACCGCGCTGGCTGGACTCAAAGCCAGGTTACTCGTGAATTTTATTACCGTAAGGATTGGGAGTATGCGCCCGGACGAATTATCCTGCGCGGGGGAAAAGTTGAGCGGGAAAAACCCCGCCGGGTAGATTATCTTCTGCGCTATACCGCCGCCTTCCCCATTGCAGTGGTGGAAGCCAAAGCTGAAGCCGAACCCGCTGCGCTTGGCTTAGAGCAGGCCAAACAATACGCCCGCGATAATCACTTGATGTTTGCCTATGCCACCAACGGGCACCAAATCATCGAATGGGACGGTTTTACCAATACCACCCGTGAAATCGCGGAGTTCCCCTCGCCGGATGAACTGTGGAATCGCTGGAAACTCAACACCGGCTTGAACATTGAGGAAGAGGTTCACCAGACGAGGGAATTGCGCCCGGTTTACAACGCCGCACTGGCGCGTGCCCGTGCCCACAACCCCATTCTTCACCCCTACGCACCGCCCGAAGCCACGCGCGGGAGCATGCCCCGCTACTTTCAGGAAGTCGCCATTCGCGAGGTTCTGGTTCGCATCATGCGCGGGCAAAAGCGGATTCTACTGACCATGGCAACTGGAACGGGCAAAACCTTCACTGCCATGCAAATTGTCTGGAAGCTGATCAAATCGGAGTGGCTGTTTCAAAATCGAGGCCGCACCGGACGCGTGCTTTTTCTGGCTGACCGGGTTGTGTTACGCAATCAGGCTTACAATGCTTTCAGTCCTTTTGCTGGCAGCCATGGCGATCCGCGCCACATGATTGACAACCCCAACCGTCTGAGCCTGCAGCATGATCTCTACTTCGGGATTTACCAGACCCTGTGGAGCCAGGACGAAAAGGGGAAGCGGTTGTTTGAAAAGTTTCCTCGGGATTTCTTTGATGTCGTGATTATTGATGAGGCGCACCGTTCGGGATTTGGCACGTGGAAAGAAATTCTTGACCACTTCGAATCCGCCATCCACCTGGGTATGACGGCTACCCCCAAACAAGATGAAAATGTGGATACCTACGCCTACTTTTGCTCCGAAGAACCGGCCATTCCGCTTGATCCTCACCACCCGGAAAAGGGCAGCATTCATCCGCCCGCTTACTCATACAGTCTTGCACAGGGCATCGAAGACGGCTTTCTGGCAACCTACAAAGTTCATCGTGTCCGCACCAACATAGACCGCGATGGACTGCACATTTCCGAAGTCATCGAACAGGGCGCCGAAGTCATCGCGCCCGAAGATGCTGACGTTCGGGAGGAGTATTTCACTCCCCAATTCGAGCGTGAAATCCGCTTGCCCGACCGTACACAAACTTTAGTGCGCCATCTGGCAAGGCTGCTGCGTGAGTTCGGCCCCACCCACAAGACAATGGTCTTTTGTGTGGATATGGATCACGCGCAGGAAGTTGCCCGCCTGTTGAACAACGAATTTGCCGATCTCGGTTATGACGAAGATTATGCCGTCCCCATCGTCAGCGAAGAGGGCGAACAAGCCCACCGCTGGCTGGCGAATTTTCAGGATAGTGACCGCAAGTTCCCGGTGGTTGCGGTGACCGCTGAACTGCTCTCCACGGGAGTGGATGTACCATCCTGCCGTAACATTGTCTTCATGAAAACCATCCAATCCCCCATCCTCTTCAAGCAGATCATCGGGCGCGGCAGCCGTGTTGACCCAGTTACCGGCAAGTACTGGTTCCGCATCATTGACTATACCAATGCCACCCGCCTGCTGGATAAAACCTGGGACTGTCCGCCCACACCCATTGACCAGCCCGTTCCCCTCCGGGAGCAGACCGCGAGTATTTCCGGCACGGTGCGTCTGGCCGAAAGCGGAGAGGTCATTGTCGGCGCCAGCGTGGCAGTGATGGCCGCCCCGAACGACCAGCGCGGGCCGATCCTCACGGATCAAAACGGCGCTTTCCGATTCGACTATCTGCCTGCCGGTGAAGTGACCCTGATTGCCTTTGGGCTCAGACTCAATCGCCGCCAAATCAAGGTGCAAACGCAGGCTTATCAAACCGTCACGGTGGACATCGAATTAAAACCTGTCCGCGAGGACGAAGTCAAAGTAATTACGGTTCGCAACCTCGAAGTGACCATCGCTGAGGAAGCCACCTTTGTTGTCGCCGGGCTGGACGAACCGCTTACCCTTGAACAGTACATTGACTACTCCCGCCAGCGCATTATGGCCATTGCGCCAGACTGGCAAGCCATGCTGGTAAAATGGCAGGAGCAAACCAGCCGCGATGAGGTACAACAGCAGTTGGAACGTGAAAATGTTCACGCCGATGTGCTGGCTGAGGTGCTGAAAGTCCAGGATGCCGACCCGCTGGATGTGATCGGTTATGTGGCTTTCCAGCGGCAACCCATCCCCACCCGCCGCCAGCGCGTGCAGCAGTTTTTGCAAAAACAAAACGGCTGGCTGGCCGCCTTTCCCCCAGAGCGCCGTGTGGTGATTGAAACGCTGCTGGAAAAATACGGCGAGGGAGGCCTGCGCCAGTTGACCGATCCGCTCGTCTATCGTTTGCCGCCATTCCGATCCATGGGGGAGTTAAGAGGCGTTGCCAAACGCTTTGGCAGCGTTGAGGCTTTGCGCGAAACCATCAGTGAACTACAACGGAGACTGTATTCAGAATGAACATCGCCACTCGACCCATCAACGAAAACCTGAGTAATGAGATGTGGCGTGCCTGCGATATTCTGCGGCGCGACAACAATGTGGGCGGGGTAATGGCCTACACCGAGCACATTGCCTGGCTGCTCTTCCTCAAATTTCTCGACCTGGAAGAAAAGAAACGCGCCGAAGAAGCCGCATTCCGCGGCCAATCCTACACCCCGGTTTTGCAGGGCGACCTGGCCTGGGACGCCTGGGCAAGCCCGGAAGCGCTCGAAAAGTGGAATTCCAGCCGCGGTGAACTGGTGGCTTTTGTGCGCGGACGTTTACTGCCCGGACTGGCTTCGCTTTCCGGCTCGCCGCTGGCGAACACGGTTGCCAAACTCTTTTCGGATGAGAGTGTCGGCGATCAAACGGTGGTGCGCAATGTGCCGGTCTGCGCTTCGGATTACAACCTCAAAGAGGTTATTGACATTATTAACCGGATTGATTTTCAACGCGAGGATGATTTCTTCACCATTACCCGCTTTTATGAAGACCTGCTGGCGCGCATGGGGCAGGAAAACCAGATCGCCGGCGAGTTCCACACTCCCCGCCCGGTGATTCGCTTCATGGTTGAGGTGATTGACCCCCAAATCGGCGAGACAGTTTATGACCCGGCTTGCGGTTCGGCGGGTTTTCTGGCGCAGGCTTACCTGCACATGGAAAAACAGGTGCGCACGGTGGAACAGGAGGAAACCCTCCAGCAGAGCACCTTTTACGGGCAGGAGAAGAAGGGCCTGGCTGCCTTGCTGGGTACGATGAATCTGGTGCTGCACGGCGTAACCGCCCCCAACATTTACCGGCGCAACACGCTGGAAGAAGATGTCAAAACCAGCGTCAGCGAGCGCTTCGATATCATCCTCACCAACCCGCCTTTTGGCGGCAAGGAAGGCGCCCACATTCAAAACAATTTTAACATCCAGAGCAATGCCACCGAACTGCTTTTTTTACAGCACGTTCTGAAGAAACTCAAAAACACCCCCAATGCTCGCGCCGCAATGGTTGTGCCGGAAGGCACGCTCTTCCGCGCCGGGGCGTTTGCCGAGGTTAAGAAAATTCTTCTGGACGATTTTCACCTTTTTGCGGTGGTGAGTTTGCCGCCGGGTGTCTTTTCGCCTTATTCGGACGTCAAGACCGCCCTGCTCTTCTTCCAGCGGGTGGATCGCATTCTGGAAAAGAATCCGCTGGCGCGCGATGAAGTGTGGTACTACGAACTGCCCCTGCCCGAAAGGCTGAAGAAGTTCAGCAAGGGCAGCCCGATTGCCGACCAGCATTTTGACGAAGCCCGCGCCCTCTGGCAGGAATGGAAAGCCTACCTTCAGGGTAAGCGCGAGCGCCCCTTTGCCTTTGCCGGTGAGATTCGCGATCAGTGGCAGGCTCATTGGGGCTGGCAGGCTTACCGCGAGAAACTGGAAAGAGGGGAACAAGCCGATCCCCCGCTTTGCCCACCCGATGCCAGCCCGGCTTACCGGCGCGCCTTCGAGGCGCAGGGCCCGCGCCCAGCCCCGCCATATACCTGCTGGGTGGAACGCCTGGACGATCTGCGCGCCCGCGGTTACGACCTGAGCGCCCGCAACCCGCACCAGAGCGAACGGGTTGCCCTACCCCGCCCGGCGGAGATCACCGCCAGTTTGCTGGAGCGCCAGCGCGAACTGGCTGCCCTGCTGGAGCGCCTGCACCAGATGGTCAGCAACGGGGAGGAAGAATGATGGAGAAGTGGAATTTGCCAACCGGATGGGAGTGGGTAAAACTTTCCAGTTTACTCGCTGAACTTGAATCTGGGAGACGTCCCAAAGGCGGCGTTCAAAATATCCAGACCGGAGTACCTAGCATTAGTGGAGAACATATAATCACGAAGGGCGGCTTTGATTTCTCAAAGTTGCGCTATATACCTCAAGATTTTGCTTTATCCCTAAAGCAAGGGTGGATAAAAAAGGGCGATATTTTAATTGTAAAAGATGGTGCGACCACTGGAAAAATAGCTTATATTGGCGATGACTTTCCATTTTCAAGGGCCACGATAAATGAGCACGTTTTTCGAGTGCGAGGTAAGCCAGATAGAATTTTGCAAAAATATCTGTTCTATTTTTTGTATAGTAGTGCAGGGCAAGAAATTCTTAGAGCCACTTTTAAAGGGGCTGCTATTGGTGGCATAAATCGACAATTTGTTGATTCCATATATGTACCTCTTCCTTACTCAGACAATCTAGCCCGCTCGCTGGCGGAGCAGCGGCGCATCGTGGCGCGGCTGGAAGCCCTGCTGGGGGAAGTCAAAGCCATGCGCCAGCAGGTCGAGGCCATGCAGCAAGACATCAACCGCCTGATGGAATCAGCCCTGGCGGAGGTGTTTGAACAAGATACTAAAATTTTTTCCAATCAATTATTAGAAAATGTTACTGAAATTCATGATGGAGGACGTATCCCAATAAAGGAAAGTGAACGTCATCATGGAAATATTCCCTATTGTGGTGCAAATGGCGTTATTGACTATGTGGATGGCTTTACCCATGAGGGAGAATTTGTTCTTTTAGCAGAAGATGGAGGAAACTTCAAAGCCTTTGAGCAAAGTGCATACATGATGAATGGTAGATTTTGGGCGAACAATCACGTCCATATCCTACGTGGCTCCCCAGGTGTAATGGATTCAAAATACCTTTATTATGTTTTGTATTACATGGATTTGACGCCATACTTGACTGGCGCAACCAGGCCAAAACTTACACAGAATTCCATGCGCAAATTATCAATCCCCATCCCCTATCCAGACGACCCCGAACGCTCGCTGGCGGAACAGCGGCGCATCGTCGCTTATCTGGAGAGCATCCAGCAAGAGGTGCAGGAAGCGCAAAAATTGATCCAATCCGACCTGCGCGCCATCGAGCAGCTGCAGCAGTCCATTTTAGCGGCGGCCTTTCGGGGGGAGTTGTAGGACACGCGAGGTCAAAAATGTACTTATCAAAAGTTTGCATCAAAAACTTCCGCAATCTGGAAGATGTTACCGTTGAATTCGGCGAAAAAATTGTGCTGTTAGGCGAAAACGGTGCCGGTAAGAGCAACTTCATTGAAGCCTTGCGAATCCTGCTGGACTCGAACTATCGCCCATCGTTGGGAGAAAGTGATTTCTCACGGGGCAGCGGCAAAAAGCCATTTGGGGGACGAACAATCGAAATTCATGCCTGGTTTTCAGGGCTCGACTGGGAAAATGAACAGGATTTACTGCCGTCTTTCCATGATTGTCATGGAAAAGACAACGGTACGTATCAAATATCTGCCATTTACCGCCCCAAGAAGGATACGAATCCCCAAAATGCAATAACCGAAGATGATTACGAATTTATTCGATACTGTGGTGGTAACGAGAACAATACAGAGGGAGCAAAACGGCTTCGCCAATATGTGCGCCTGGTCGTGATACCGGCAGTGCGTGACATGGAACGCGATATGCAAAGCTGGCGTACTTCGCCGCTGCGCCGTTTGGTTGAAATGATTTCCCTGACCAATGACGCGAACTTCAAATTGGTCGCCCAGAGCGTTCAAAACGCATCCAAAAAACTGGGGCAAATCCCATACATTCAAGATTTACAAAAAGACATTAGCGATTTTCTAGGGACTCTGGTCGAAGGGCAATCTATTCAACCAACCATCAACATTGCCGGTTCGAATCCCGAAGATTTATTGCGACTGCTCAACATTTTTGCAGAGTCGGATTTACCGCTTGAGCGCAGCAGTCTGGGCATCTCAAATATTCTATACCTGATAACCTGGCTGATTTATGCCAAACGTCTGCGCACTATGCCTGTCAAAGGTGACCAAAAGCCCGAATACGTCTTGCTCGCTATCGAAGAGCCTGAATCTCACCTGCACCCGCATTTTCAACGGCTGGTTTTTGAAAACGTATTCAAGCAAGAGCATCTTTTGCTCACCTCAACCCATTCTCCGACCATCGTCAGTATCGCCGACCCGCGTCATTTTGTTGTGTTGAAACGCACTTCTAATGGCACAGCAGCTCGCTCAACGGCGAATTTCGCTCAAAAAGATGAAAAGATGCGCCAGGATATCAGCCGCTATCTGGATGCTACACGCGGAGAAATGGTCTTTGCGCGCGGCGTCTTACTGGTTGAGGGCGACGCCGAGATGTTCTTAATCCCTGCGTTTGCAAGGAAAATGAAAGAGGCTGGAAAAATATCTCACACCCTGGACGGGGCAGGAATCAGCGTGTGCAATGTGTATGGCACGGATTTCCGACCTTATGTTGAGTTTCTATCAGGGTTAGATATTCCATTTGCAGTTTTGACCGATGGAGATCCTGACACTCAAAACCCTGGGCTAAAACGTGGACTGGAATTGGTGCAAAAAATAAACGCGCCAAAGCACGCAGAAATAGAAGTTCGTTTTAACAAAAAAGAATGGGGTGCTGTTAAAACCGGTTTGGAAGAAGTTGGTATTTTCGTTAATCAGCGCACGCTTGAGGGGGAATTGATACAGGCAGGGTATGGAGATGAATTGTGCGAGGTTTACCAAGAACTCGGCGCCAGCGACAGGCAAGTGAAAAACTTGGAAGAAGAAATTGCCAATAATGATTTTAAAGCGATTATTGATCGTATTCAGACAACCGGCATGGGCAAAGGGCGTTTTGCCCAACGCCTGGCAGAAAAAGTAGATGCTGACCGCGTGCCTCCTTACATCGAGAAAGCCATCAAATACCTTTTGGCGAAAATGCCCCAACCTTCCACCGACCTGCAATTACCGCCGGAATCGGTAGAAAGGCCCCAAAACCCTAAAGACGAGATTTCCTTCTAACCTATGTCTGAATACCTGAAACGACTTGGCAAAATAGAGCAAGACAACAACCAGCGCGCCGCTTTCTATTCGGAAGGCAGCCAAGTTGTCATTGCAGGACCGGGGTCAGGCAAGACGTATTTGCTAACGATGAAAATGGCGAAGGCGCTTTTGGAAGAGAAAGTGCGCTATCCGCAGAAAATTGCCTGTATTACGTTTTCGCGGCAGTTGGCCGAAAAGTTGGTCAAAGAGTTGCGCGAGTTGGGCGTGTATGACTCTGAGCGCATGTATGTTGGCACGATTCACGCTTTTTGCATTGCAGAAATCATTCTGCCAGCAGTTAACTTGCTACCACCGGGGAGCATTCCAGAACCGTTTCGGATTGCTTCCGAAAAAGAAAGAAAAGATGCCTTATCCCAGGCATTACAAAAACAGGGGAAATCACTTCCCAAAAAAGACGGGGCAATAAGAGACATAGAGAGCGATTTGGACAAGTTCCGACGCAGGTGTTTTCAACCAGAGAAGAAGGATTTTTCCAGCAACTCTCTCGCAAAAGTAAGTGACTACAGCCAAAGAGCTTTACAGGGTTTAGACTGGTCGCAATTAGCGGGCGATTATCATGCTTACCTTGAGCGACAAGTCCATGGCATGGATTTCGTTCAAATCGAAATGCTTGCTTTACACATCCTCAAAACGAAGCCTGCACTGGCAAGAACGCTTACGGCGCGCTACCCCTGGTGGTTCGTGGATGAATTCCAGGACCTCAGCCCGTTGTTTCACCAGATGGTCATGCACCTTGTAGAGCAACAACTTATATCCGTCTTTGCGATTGGCGACCCCAATCAATGTATTTACGAAGACTTGCAGGGTAGCAAACCGGAAACTATCCACGAATTATCTGATACAGTAGAACGACTTTGTCAAAATCATCCAATTACCTTGCAGAAAAATTATCGTTCTTCGCAGAATTTGATTGAGTTCAGCAATCTGGTATTGGATAGCCCAACCCCATATCAATCTAATCAAAAGCACCTTGCCGAAATTCATTACATTCAAATCAAAGACTGTCCATACCCCCAATCAGTCTCCCAAATCTTAATGGAGCAGGGAAATGATAAGCATATAGCAGTACTGATGTCACAAAGAAGAAAATCACAAAAAGTAAAAAGTATTGAGGATTTGTTGCCAGAATTAGAGCGTCTTGGTATGGATTTGAGACCTGACAAAGATCCTGATTATGGCTCGAATACCGAGTTAATCGAATGGCTCGAAAAAGTGGCACAATGGTGTTCGGGTGATGAAGTCTATTTCTACGACTTACTGCCGTTTTGGAATAGCTTTTGTCAATTAGAGGGAGAAAGCGATAACGCGAAACGGCTTGAAATAGAACGGGAACTGTTTCATGCACTCTGGACACTTCGAAACGGCGAAATGCTGCTCAAAGATTGGTTAGAACAACTCTGTCAGGCAGTATTGACAAGTTCTAGGTTAGAGGAATACAGAAGACTTCGCCCTGATGACGTTGAAGAATTTGAAAAATTGATGGCAGCGGTTTCTACAAAGGAACGATTACAAAACAAGGCTCTACACTCGTTCGGCAAACAAAAATCCCAAATTTTGCTGACTACCTTTTACAGCAGCAAAGGACTAGAGTTTGATACCGCGATTGTGATTGACTTGGATAGTATTCGAAAAAGTCAATCTGCGCCTGACCTGCACAAGCGCCTGGCTTATGTTGCCCTTTCGCGGGCTAAATCGAAACTGTATGTTTTAGATTCAAAGCAAGGCAACTTGCAAGGCGACTTTGCAAAAATATTACAAGGTGCATCTGTGGAGCAATTAGAATTCTGGACTTGCGACAGCCAGGGCAAATCTACCCGACGTAATGAGTAAAAATAGCCCACCTTCCGCCCTTGATGACCGCTTCCGCCCATTGTGGCTGTCCTTCCTTGCCACCTACGGCAGCCTGCGCCTGTTCAGCGAGCAACTCCCTGCACGCGCTGACCGGCTGGACGAGCAAATCATCACCAACGACCGCGTCCATCAGATTCTTGGCAATAGTGTGCCGCAGGACGTGGGCTGAGAGACCGGACAACCCTACCTGATCCCCCGGCGTGGCCAGCCGCCGGTGCATCGCGGAAACGGTCAACGCCCCACCGCAGCGGGACGTGAAAAGCATCTCTACGTTTGCTGCGGTCGCCCTGGGCAGAGCTTTGCCGTCCCAACGCGCTACGCAGGATAAAGAACAAGCCGGACTGGGTAGTCCGGCTCTGTTCCCGCACGGGATTAGCCAGCATAGGCGGATAGCAGGCTGAGGAACGCCCGCGCCATGCGCTGCAGGTGGATGCCTTCGGGCTTGCCTTGTGGGTCATAGCCCTTGCCATCCGTATTGGCGCACCAGCGCACCCATCCCTGACCGGCAGGGCCGGTCTTCGAGACCTCAGCAATCTTTTTGTCTTTCATCTTGCCAAAGTAGATGACCGTCTGACCGGGATCAGCCAGTTCCGCTTCCCGTACACATCCCTCAGGAGAGAGGGACGCCTGTTCATACTGCCCTGCCAAACCCGCCCTGCCGGAGTTACACCAGCGGGACTGCGAGGGCGGTTTGGCAAAGATTTGTTTTTGAAGGTACTGCGCCCCTTCGGGCAGGTCAGTCCTGCGGGATTTACACCCAGAAGGCGGCTTATCCGCCAGCCGATAACCAAGAACCCGTTGGCAAATGCTTTCGCATTCGTCCAACGGGCTTTGTAAGCCGCTCCTGACCGTATTCTAGCAAAAGAAAAGACAGAGTGTAAGTGGCTTTGCCAAATTGTAATCTTGTTTGGCGCTTGACGCCATGTGAGATACGCTATACAATAAGATCGTGATCAAGAGCTTCAACGACGAAGAAACGCGCAAGGTTTATCACCGCGAGCCTTCCCGTAAGCTGCCTGCGGAGATCCAACAAGTTGCGCTGCGAAAATTGCGTATGCTGAACAATGCCACTTCTTTGAATGATTTGCGCGTGCCTCCCGGCAACCGTCTGGAAAAACTCGGTGGTGATCGCGATGGGCAATGGAGCATTCGCATCAACGATCAGTGGCGCATTTGTTTTGTCTGGCAGGAAGATCACGCTTATCAGGTTGAAATCGTGGATTATCACCGATAGAGAGGACGACCATGACCGAAAAATTACACCCCATTCATCCCGGCGAGGTTCTTCTGGAAGAGTTCCTCAAGCCAATGAATTTGAGCCAGCACCGTTTGGCCATTGAGATCGGTGTGGACCCGCGCCGCATCAATGAAATCGTGCTGGGAGAACGCAGCATCACTGCCGATACCGCTCTGCGGCTGGGGCGTTACTTTGGTGTCTCACCCCAATTCTGGATGGGGCTGCAAGCCGAATACGACCTGGACGTGGCTTTGGATCATTTGGGAGAACGTCTGGAGCGAGAGGTCAGGCCACGCCGCAGCGCCCCTACTGCCGTTTGAACCGAAAAATTCATATTCCCTCCACCGCATCCTGTATCCGCTCGGCGGTCGGGTGCAGATAGCGCCCGGTCGTCTCCAACCGGGAATGTCCCAAAATCGCTGCCAGGGTGGCCACATCCACACCCTTCTCGATGGCACGGGTGGCAAAGGTGTGGCGCAAGGTGTGCGGGGTGGCTTCGACACCGGCGATTCGGGCATACTCCGCCACCATGCGCTGGACATCCCGCTCCGATAGCGGCTTACCCGTGCGGGAGAGGAACAGGTCATCGCCTGCTCCCTGGAGGCGTTCGTCCAGCCAGGCTTTCAACGCCTGACGCACCTCGCCGTTCAACGGTACACGGCGGGTCTTGTTGCCTTTGCCGCCTCTTACCGTCAGCCACCCTGAACGCCCGTTCATTTCGACATCACCCACCCGCAGGTGGACTACCTCACCCACCCGCAGACCTGCCCGTGCCATCAGGTTCAGGATGGCGGTGTCCCGTGTACTGCCTTCGGCGGCGGCAAACAGCCTGCCCAACTCACGGGCAGAGAGAGCCTTGACCGGTGGCGTGACCTGTTTGAGGCCGCGCACCCGCAGAGTGCGCCCCAGGTGGCGTAAGAACGAACTGAGGGCTGCCAACCGCAGATTGACGCTCGCCGGTGAGAGCCTGCGGACGGTTTGCAGGTAGGCGGTGTAGTCCTTGACTTCAACGGTGGTGATCAGGTTCCAGTCCACGCTTGCGCCGGTGGTTTGGGTGTACCAGTCGGAAAATTCGCTCAGTGCTGCCCGGTAGCGTTCCGCCGTGCGGGGGCTGGTGAGGGTTGCAAGATACTCGTCTATGGGGTTCATCCTTCCTCCCACGGATTGAACACTCGGACACCGGCAGGCTCAAAATCCACCGTGTTTCGGGTGACAATCGCCAGGTCGTGAGCCAGCGCTGTGGCGGCAATCAACCCATCGAAAGCAGGCAGTTTTCGTCCTTCCCGCTCCAGCTTGCCAATCAGTTCTCCCCACACCAAGAGGGTAGGGACGTCCAACGGCAATATGCGTTTATCGAAACGCAGGATCAAATCATTTTCCAGCCAGTGACGCAAATCTTCTTTGCGTGGTGAATCTTCCAACCGCTCAATTCCATGTTGAATCTCACCAATCGAAAGGACACTCAGATAAAGTGTGTCTTCATCGGCTTCGGACAACCAGCGCACCACTCGCTCGTTCGGCTGGCGGCGGGTAAACTCCGAAATGACGCAGGTATCCAGCAGGTAAGTCATAGCTGTAAATCCACCTCACGCGGCAGGCTTTGATCCCGCTCAATTTTGAGTTCCGATCCTGCCAGTGGCGATTGGAGCAGAAATTGCGCCAGGTTGCGCTGGGGGTTAGTCAGGCGGCGGTATTCCTCGTAAGACAGCACCACTACAACCTTCTTTCCTCGCCGGGTGACGATCTGCGCACCGTTGCGCAGAGTTCGCTCAACCAGTTCACTGAAGCGGCTTTTCGCTTCCTGCAACTGCCAGAGATTCATCGCGCACCTCCACAAATAACTAGTCTGACCAGTTGTATTATAACCCTCTCTCCTCCCAAAAAACAATCCCCCTATCAATCAGAAAGCATCCTTTGTGGCGTGTAAAAACATTGTACGACGCAGTTCAGGGCGGTTTTAAGCCCGAAAAACGGGGGTTTTGGATCTGTTTTTGGGTGTTTTACATCCTTAATGACCATTGTAAGACTGTGTTGTACGATACGCAAACACAACCGAAAACTGCCTGCAGGAGTTAGGTTGGTATTTTTCGGCTTACCTACAGTGAGTATTTTTTCCCATTGAGCGAAAGATTACTCCTGGCTGAAAGAAGGCTTAGCCGTGAAGACCCTCAAACAAGTGGGGGAGCATCAGTACGCTATTGAACCTGGGCTGATTTGACGTGGAAACTGGCAACTTCAAATGGACAGCCAAGCGGAACTGATAGCGCAGATCAGATTTGATTCGAAAACCTGTTTAGCCCGTGTGGTTCGTACTTACCTCTCAAAGACCGGAACCACTGGTCGAAGTTTGGTTATAGCACTTGAAGTTCACTACCAGCCACTTCAGATGACATAAGATAGGTAGCAGAAATTCACCTTGAAGTATCTTTCCAGCGAATGGAGCTGGATAGAGTGCTCACCTTTCCAGGCCATTCGCAGCAATGATCTCTGTCGCGCTTGGCATGCAAGTCAAACAAAGAAGCACTTGTAAATGAGCAATTAGGATGGAAGCGAACCTTGAACGGATAAGCAGGTGGTTCAAGGAGATTCCGCTATCTTCAATTCTCCCTTCTTGTTTTACATTCCCCTGCTCTCCGTTTGAGGTTTGCCATCAGTAGAGAACTCACGATATTTTTCTGACAATCTAAACATCTCCGCTAAGTACTATCATTCCGCTGCTCACTCTCTATCGGCAATCTCCGGTTGGTCTGCCAAACTGGGTAAGTTCAATGAATATGGCTGATTGATTGCCATAGCCTTAATATTTGTATCTTTTTAGTTCTTGCCTTTGTCTTACAAGGCTCCACGAGGCAAGTTGGCCAGTTCGGCCAATTGCTGCCCAATCTGTCTGCATCGGTGAGCGTCAAGCCAAGCTTCGCGAGAGGTAACATAAGTCAACGCATCTGGAAACGTAAAAACCTTAACCTCTTCGTGAACAGGTTGGTAGTGTTTGGTATGGCGGCTGAATGCCAAAATGGGTTTAACTGGCACTCCAAGCCGCTTTTCCAGCATCTGACTACCCGTTAAGAGCGGAACGGCTGGATCGCGAAAATCCTTGGAGCGGGGGTCTTGATAATTAACCCGCAGGGCAAACACCCCGCCAGGCCCGAGCAGGACCATCGGCAGTACCTGCGTGGGATCATCCGCAAAAATGTCCGGAAAAAGCCACCAGTCATCGCTCAAACTTCCGAAAGCCGCTGCTATCTGCTTGCGGCTGGCCTTGAACTCGTCCGGCGGAGTTTCAACTTCATTGCGCAGAATAGACATTAGTTTGGGGTAGGTCAATCCGCGTGTACTGATACCCAGGTGGCGGCAAGCCAGCGTAAAAATTACCCATGCGATAAACACAACCAGTATAGCGGTGGCCTGAGCCTGCCGGTAGGGCAGCCCTATCCGATTAAGCACCGTCTGGTAGAAGAAAGCCAGAAAGAAACCTATTACTCCTACTACACCCAGTACAAAAGAAAAACGCACCAGCCGGAAAGGCAAACTGGCTTCTTTGTCGCGAGAGATGAGTTTTTTGCGTTCCTGTTCGGGGCGTTCAAAAGCACGCATGGTTTTGCTGTTTGCAATGGGTGTGTCAGATGTAGTTTTCAATAAACGGAAAGGCTGATTTAACCAAGGCGATCACTTCTTCGGGAGTTTCCAGTTCCAGTGCCTGCTGGCTAACAAGGCGGGCATCCTTCAGCGAAATCTGGCGGATGATTTGTTTGGCGGCCGGAATTTCACCTGCGTTCATGCTCAACTCGTCCATTCCCATACCCACAAGCAGTGGAATGGCTAACGGGTCACCGCCCAATTCGCCACAGATGCCAGTTTTTTTGCCCTGAGTATGCGCTCCATTAATCACCGCCTGAATCAAGTTCAGCACAGCCGGGTCAAAGCCGCTTGCCAGATCGGTGAGAGCAGAATTGGTGCGGTCAACTGCAAGGGTATACTGGGTCAAATCGTTGGTACCGATCGAGAAGAAGTCCACTTCACGCGCCAGATGACGAGCCATCAGGGCAGCGGCGGGAATCTCAATCATTATGCCAATCGGAATACGGGGAGGAATACTACACCCTTCGGCTTCCAGCTCAGCCCGGCATTCGGCAATCACGGCTTTGGCAGCCTGAATCTCGGCGCCTTTGGTGACCATTGGGAACATCAGATACAGATTCCCGTAAGAGGCGGCGCGTAATGCGGCTCGAATCTGAGCTTTGAAGAGCGCTAAATTCCGCAGACACAATCGCAGTCCGCGCACACCTAGAAATGGATTCAGTTCATATGGCAGGTCAAGGTAGGGTAGCTGCTTGTCGCCGCCAATATCCAGCGTACGCAGGATAACCGGCCGGTTGCCAAAAGCCTCCAGCACGGATTTATATTTATAAAATTGAACTTCTTCGTCTGGTAGGGTTTCGCAGTCCAGATAGATGAATTCTGTCCGCAGCAAACCAACCCCTTCGGCTCCGTTTTGAACGGCTTCTTTCAGGTCTTGGGGATTATCGTTGGCAATATTTGCAAATACTTCAACCACGTGCCCATCCAGCGTCAGAGCCGGGCGGTGGGTTTCGCGCAAAGCGGTCTCGAAAATTTGCTGCCTGCGAGACTGCATTCCTTGATAATGCTGGATCGTCTCTTGATCGGGTTTCAGGATAATTTTGCCTTCATAACCATCCAAGATCGCCAGCATCCCATCTGGGACGCTTAGAAGGCGTTCGGGAATGCCAACCACAGCGGGGATGCCCAAACTGCGCGAGAGAATGGCTGTATGAGAAGTGGTGCCACCTTCAATGGTGCAAAAGCCACGTACCAACCGGCGGTCCAACAAAAGACACTCTGAGGGGGTCAGTTCACGAGCAACTACAATCGCCGGTGAAGTGAGTTTAATATGATGACCATCTACATGCAGTAAGATGCGCAACACGCCATCACGCACATCGCGCAGGTCGGTGGTACGGGCGCGGATGTACTCATCGTTGATCTCTTCCAACATGCGGCAATACTCTTCACTGACCTCATATAGCGCACTTTCGGCATTGATCTTTTCGCCGTAGATACGGTCTTTTACGCTGTCATTCAGGTCTGGGTCTTGCAAAATGGAAATGTGGGCGTGAAAAATGCCCGCTTCATCCGTCCCGACCTCAGCAACCGCCTGGTGGTAAATCTGTTCCAGGCGATTCAAGCTTTCCTGCACGGCCTGACGATAGCGTTCCCACTCTACCAAGGGATTTTCAATCAGGCGGCGTTCGTAGACCAGCGGCGTGTTGCGAAATTGGAAGATGGGTGCAATGCTGATGCCGCGTGAAACCGAAATAACCGGTAAACTCTCCATGGCTGCCTGCTTATTCCTGAAAATTTGATCGGATCAAGTCGGTTAGAGCCTCGATGGCCTGTGCGCCATCTTCCCCCTCAGCAACAATCTTGATCAAATCCCCTTTACGCACTCCCAGAGAAAGTACCCCCAAAATTCCCTTGGCGTTGGCTTTCTTATCACTGTTGCGGGTCAGGTTGTACAGATAAATTGAAGCGGAAAATTGATTGGAACACCTCACAAACAAGTCCGCAGGACGAGCATGCAAACCGTGTTCGTGTTCAACCGCTATGATTTGTTCAAACACCTTTTGTTCCACCATTTCCATGTTTCTTTCCTTCCCGTTGAATTATGATTGACTTTGTGAAAAACCGAACGTTACAGAACTACCCTGCAATGATTATAGATAGTTGCGAGTTCAATCGTTTGTTGGGTTTTGTTCAACAATGGTTGTGACAAATTTAAATTAATTGGGACTGGCAGGGTTTTCCTCCTGGTTGAGATTCATCAGAGAGGACCAGAAAATGCGAATGACCTCGGCAGACGATTGTGCCTGCCCCAGTTTTTCGCGGAAGTTTTGCTGGTGAAGCAGTTGATTGAGCGCCAGCAGAGCTTTGAGGTGGGCATGATCATCCACTGCCCCCAGCACCAGACAAATCCGCGCCTGTTGTTCGGTTACCTGTCCAAAAGCGACTGGCTGTCTTAGGATAAGAATACTCAGGCACAGCCGCAGAACACCATCCACTGGCCGGGCATGCAGGATCAGGACTTCCGGGGCGAGCCACATATAAGCGCCATGCTGCTCGATGATCGACGTCATTGCCTGCACATAATCTGGCAGGATATAGCCGTTTGCCAGCAACGGCTGGCTGGCCTTTTGAACGGCCGTATGCCAGTCAAGTTTTTCCTCGCAAATCAATATGTGATCTGGACGCAGTAAGTCAATTAATTCCGGTTTTTCGGCATCGCTAAGCACATACCGCTGTGCCTGACCCTCGCGTTCCACCAGCCAGTTTTGAATCATCTTTTTTTCTGCCGGATGGAGGAAGGGGCTGACATTTAGGATGGGATAGTCGGGCATTTCAATCGGGTCGGTGGAAAGAATAAGATCGGCCTGGTTGAGTATCTCATTTTCACTACTGAAACCGTTGACGATTCCAATTACTTTCAGAGCCGGAAATTCACGTTCAAGACGGGCGCGCAGCAAAGATACTTTTGCCCGGATGCCATCCCCTACCAGGGCTACGGTGGTTTTACTGCGGTCTTTGATGTTGAGACGGTTCAACGCCGAGAGGAGGTACATGGCAATATAGGCAATTTCTTCAGGCGGAAAGGTCAAATAGAGGTCTTCTTCAATTTCCCGCAGGCTTTGCTGGGCAGTCTGATAAATTTCCGGGTACAAGCGGCGTATTTCCGGCAGGTTTTCGTTTAAGATGGGCAGCTGGTAGCGAATGCGATAAATCACTGGTTCAAGGTGGCGTGCGAGTTCGGCAAATAATTCCTCATCCAGCAAAAGTAGCGGATGAAGCTGACGGGCACAGACTGAGATGATCTGGCTGGCATAGGCCGTTCCACTGGGGTAAAGCGTTTCCAATTCGGCACGGCTGGCCTGATCTCTCAAATCCAGCGAGGGGGATTCCCACTTTGCACCGCACAGGGTAGCCGCCAGTAAGGCTGTTTCGGCGGGTGTAACGGGAAGATGGTAACGAGTGCGCAAATCACCAAACACTGCGACAGCCACCTCGTAATACAAATTGTGCTCAACAATAATAGTTTGATCGGGTGGGATGGCTTTGCCCCCTTGCAGACATTCAATGCTGATTGCCAGGTAAACCAGCGTTTCCACCCTGGAATATAACGACATTGTCCGTCCAATCATGTTTTCGATGCGGACAACCTCCATGTGGGCAATCTTCAACGGCAGGCCGCGAAGGAATTTTTCCAGTCTTGGCGGGATGGACTTGTCACCCGCAAAACCGACTCCCGGTTGTTTCCAAAGCAGGTACCATTTGCGATCGCCGAGTTCTTCGCGAATCAGATTCAATAGGGCGAAGCGACGATTCGCCTCACCAGATTGGACAAATACACCCCGGTTTGGTAACCGCTTGAGCCGGATAGAAAACAGCGCCAGCCACTTTTCCATTTCTTCAATGTCATTGATGACGGTTGAACGGGAAACTCCCCCGATTTCGGCCAGTTGTTTATAGGTTAGTGGCAGCTGTGAAGAAAGTAATTCAAATAGTAAAAGGTGATGGCGTTGGGTCCTGGAAAAGACCAGATGATCTTCTTCGGGTTGGTCAATGAGCGCAAGCAGGCGTTTGCGCTGCACCCGGCTGGCTTCAATCTCCATCCCAAAGCCCGGGCGGATACGCAAGGGAACGCCTTCATTGCGTAGCCAGGCGCGCACCGTATCGAGATTGTAGCGGATGACCCGCCCGGTGACTCCGCAGCGTTTGGCCAGTTGCTCAATCGTCAATCGGCCATCGCTTTCTAATAGGGCAAAAATGATTGTTCGCTGACGGGGGTTGATGTTGATTTTTAGACCGGGCATGGCTGGTTGGAATAATTAAAACAATTTTGTATTAACTGGCTTTTTGCGAATTTCAGCGCATTATAGCCCACACCGCCCCCGCTGGCAAGCAAAGGCCATGACTTGCTTTTTGTTTTCATATTACCGATAGGCCTTCGGGAAAAGTTCAAAGGATCGCAAAACTATAATCCGTAAATCTCCTTACGTTTGAGGAAATTATTGTCCTGTTACCTCAAACGTTGTTGCGCTAGATAAAGTGTCATGCTCGCGATTTATATACCCGATTTACTTGTCGAAATGATCTAATTTTGTCATAAGTTGTATTTGCAAAAACCAATGAAACAAACCAAACCGCTTTTTTCTATAATCAAAAACAGCAATTCCAGAAAGTCCGAACGCTCTCGGAACTGATACCCCACTTTTCCTGTATTTTCACAAAATTGAAACCTTGAGGTGAACGATTGTTATCTGTCTTGAATTCCCTGCAAATCATCCGTTTTGAGCAAGTTCTCGACCGCCGCGAGTTACTCACCAAACTGGCGGATACTGCCCTTCAGAATGGCTGGGTTAAGGAAGGTTTTACTCAAGTATTGCTGGAACGCGAAGAAAAGTATCCCACAGGTATCCATGCCCCCGGCAGTGGAATTGCAATTCCCCATGCAGATGCCGAGTGGACACTGGTACCAGGAATGATTGTAGCGATCCTGCAACAGCCGGTGGCGTTTGAACCGATGGGCGGTCAGGGAGGCGAGGTGCAGGCACATCTGGTGTTCTTGCTATTGATCTCCGATCCGGATGATCATGTCGCCTTTTTATCGGCACTGGCAGATTTTATTTCGGATGCGGAGAAGATTCATCAACTCCGTCAGGACAATGAGGTGGGTTTGCTTCTGAATCACCTGAAGCAGGCTGGCGCCTAATCTTTTCATTCTAACTTTGATTTTCATTTGCAAAGGATCGAACAACATGGAACTCTCAAGATTTTTCAGTAAAGCCGCTAAAGTTGGAGAAATTTACAACCTGCATCACTTTCGGCTGGGTTGGCAAAAGCCTGAATACCGCCGGCTGATGGGCAATGAACTGGTTTACCCACCGTCGCCGAAGGTGGTTGAGGCAGTGCGCCAGATTGCCGACCGACTCAATTACTACCCAGAAGACCCCTATACTGATGTGGAACTGCGTGCCAAGCTGGCCGAATATGTTGGTCTGCCTGGCAGGGCGGATTGGATCACCTGCGGCAATGGCTCTATGGAAGTGATTGACCTTTTGTACAAAGCATTTTTGGATGAAGGTGATGAGATCCTCATTTCTACACCGGATTATTCCCCATACACTCGACGGGTACCCCTCTATGGCGGAACCGTAGTCAGCGTTTTACCGGTGGATGCAGACTTCAACTATACCCTGGAAAGCTTTACATCGAAAATCACCTCAAAGACCAAAATGGCGCTGGTCTCCCGTCCCAACAACCCGGATGGTCATCAAATCAGCCGAGACCTGGTGCGTGGATTATGCGATACAGGCATTTTGGTGGCAATTGACGAAGCTTATTTCGAATTCGGTGACAGTCCGGTGGAAGATTTGCTGGATGAATATCCCAATCTGATCATCAGCCATACTTTTTCCAAGGCGATGGGGCTTGCGGGTATTCGGCTTGGCTGGATTATTGCCCGGCCCGAATTGATTGAAGCAATCAACCGTGTACGCACACCGCTGAACATTGGGTTGGTAACCAAAGTGGCGGCAATGGCAGCTATTGATGATGCCGACTACATTCGCGAAAATGTGCGGCGCGTCAAAGAAGATCGTGAATTTCTTTATAACGAGCTTACAAAATTCCCCGGCTTCTATCCAATTCCCTCACAGGCCAATTTTGTGATGATTCGGGTCGAAAACGGCTTGAAAGCCAGTCAAATTTATGAGTACCTGCTCGGCAAGGGTTATATCACCCGCAGTTTTGTCAACGCACGCGGCTTGCCCGGTGATCAATATTTCCGCATAACAATTGGCACGCATGAGGATGTGCTGGGTGTGCTAAAAGAGTTGCGGAATTACTTTGAAGAAAATTCACTGCCACTTCAATCTACCTCTGTTTCAGAAAGGATGTAATCAAGAATGAATCGAGCAGCTGTCATTTTAGTGATGTGCGGATCTTCGATTGCCACTTCTACCCTGGCGGCAGTCAAAATCGAAGAAGAAGCCAAGCGGCGCAATGTGTCGGTTGTAGTCAAAAAAGGCAAGGTTGCTGATGCTGATGTCCTTCTGCAATCCACCAAGGCCGATATCATCGTAGCAACCGCTGTCCTTCCGCCGCGTGATGATGTGCCGGTGTTCAATGGCGTACCGCTGCTGACGGGCATTGGCCAGAAGGAATTGTTTGATCAGATTTTTGAGGCAATTGCCAAGATCAAAGATTAACCGCATCCCCGTAAAAGATTCGGAAGGAGGAGGAACTGACCCACAAAATAACAAAATAATGGAATATTTCCTGTGCGGCCTATAAGTCATAATACCAATTTCCAAAAACAAAGGAAGGATTCAAGATGGACGGATTTTTTAATACCATTCAGGCTTTGCTAGAGCCGGTCGTTAATCTTGGCGCGTTGTTTATGATTTTTGTGGTCTTCACCCTGATCGGCTTGATTGTGCGGCTGGGGCCGGTACGTGCCATTCGTAACGGCTTGATGATCGCAGTGGGTTTCCAGGGTGTATATATCATCGTGGACTTTTTCCTTGCCGGGGTTGGTCCCGCAGCCACCGCGCTAACCGAGCGATTTGGAGGTGTCTTCACATATACAGACATCGGCTGGGGAGCTTATGCGGCGTTTGCCTTTGGCCACCCAATTGCCTATGCGGTCATCGCCATCAGTCTGGCTGTCAACCTGCTGTTGATCGTCACCAACCTGACCGACACCCTCAACCTGAACATCTGGGATACATGGGAAGCCACCATCTGTGCATTGATTATGCTGGCGTTGACCAACAATGTGCTGGCATCCCTGATTGTGGCAGCGGGTTGGTGCTGGGTTAACCTGATGGTGACCGACTGGTATGCCAACAAGGGCTACCCGGAAAAGTTCTACGGTTTTAAGAACATTGCCTTTTACCAGGGCTTCAATGTGTGGTGGGGCATGTTCGCCCATGCAGTTTCATCCCTTCTGGACAAACTGCCTTTCACATCTTCCGCCAAATTCACGCCGGAATATGTGCAAAAGCGGTTTGGGGCAATCGGTGAACCGGCTGTACTGGGTGGTATCATCGGCCTGTTGATGGGAATTGGAGCCGGTTTCTGGTGGGGTGATATCGTCATGCTGATGATCAAACTGGCTACCGCTCTTGTGTTGCTGCCCATGATGTCGGGAATTGTCATGCAGGCTCTGGTACCGGTTTCCGAAGCAGCGGCTGCCTTTATGCAGGCCCGAACCAAAGGCAAGCAGCTATTCATCGGTGTTGACCCGGCAATTGCAGTGGGGCATACATCGGTGCTGGCAACAACCGCGCTGATGGTACCGGTGATGATTCTGTGGGCTTTCATCATCCCGGGCACCTTGAGCGTACCGTTGGCTGACCTACCGGCTTTGTTGTTCTTCTGGGTATTTGCAGCAGCACCCAATAAGGGCGATATGCTGCGTACTTTCATCACCACCATTCTGATGGGTGGTTTGGCAACTGTAACCGGTATTTTTGTGGCGCCTTGGGCTGATGCGGTTGCTAAACTGCAGGGTGTAGAGGGCGTTACCGGTGCAACCTCCACCTTCCTGTATTTCTGTCAAGATATGCTGGTTACTGGCTTCCTGGGTGAAAACTTCCAGACCATTGGAATTGGCGGTGTTTTGGCAGCAATGGTCGTGATTGCAGCCATCGGAACAGCTTTCCGTCTACGCTACAATGTACAAAAGCGTCGCAGCGCGGCGTTGGCGGCAACGGCTGATTAAGACCCGTGTCTACTTGATTATCGGTTGCCAGAATCGGGTCTCTCCTTTCCTGACAGGCTCACCCACTTGTGTGGGTGAGCCTGTGGGATTTTATAGCCTTTCTAGCCTTTATCATCGCCACTCCGAATACTCTGTTGTCTGAATATCATTCAGCCGTGAGCTCGCCCGTGCCATCAGGTTGAGGATGGCGGTATCCCGTGTACTGCCTTCGGCGGCAGCCAACAGCCTGCCCAACTCACGGGCAGAGAGAGCCTTGACCGGCGGCGTGACCTGCTTGGGGCCTTTCACCTTCAAGGTGCGCCCCAGGTGGCGCAGGAACGAACGGAGGGCTGCCAACCGCAGATTGACGCTCGCCGGTGAGAGCCTGCGGACGGTTTGCAGGTAGGCGGTGTAGTCCTTGACCTCAACGGTGGTGAGCAGGTTCCAGTCCACGCTTGCGCCGGTGGTTTGGGTGTACCAGTCGGCAAATTCGCTCAGTGCCGCCCGGTAACGCTCTGCGGTGCGGGGACTGGTGAGGGTTGCAAGATACTCGTCCATGGGGTTCATGGGTGCGTTTTCCTCCCGCTAAAAACATTGTGCGACGCAGTTTAGGGCGGTTTTAAGCCCGAAAAATGGGGGTTTTGGGGCTATTTTTAGGATTTCTGCGTCTCACAATGTGTATTGTACGACTGTATTGTGCGATGCGCGAATCTGTAAAAAATTGACCGGCGGCGGGAGGAGAGCAGGCATTCTTCGGTACATATTGATATACCTCATAATGGTCATTTTATCCATGATCTGAGTCTTCGGTCAACAACGTACTTCCCGCTGCCGACATCTACTGCTATCCCTACCAAATTTATAGAGAACACTGATACGGCCGGGACTTTTTTTCGAGGGTCGGTCTACTTCACAAAGCGCTGAATGTGTTTATAAGTGCCATTACTGCTAACGGGTACTATTCCACAATTTCCGAAAAATGCAACGAGTGAACTATCAGGATTGCTAAACCACCTTCTACGGCTTTGTCGGCGATCCTTTGATCATTTCGTAGAAGCACACATAGACGAACAAAAGTGAAATTTTTACGATGGAAACTTCTGTTTGTTTGAGTATTTATAAATTCAGATTATTGGTTTCGAATCTCCTTTTTTATTGTGGAGTCCCCAACTCATTTCTAAAGATTGAATGATTGCTTGTTGACAAACAATCAAAAATTTTGTATTATTTGAAAGTAATCGAAACAATTTAATTTTCCCCGATATATGAATTCCCACAAGAGACATCAAATAATCCTAGAATTAATCAACCAAAATGAATCGGTTCAGGTAACCGAACTGGTCTCGATGTTTGGTGTGTCTGAAGTAACCATCCGTAGAGACCTCGATATTTTGGAGCGGAAAGGGTTGTTGCGGAGGGTGCATGGCGGGGCCATCAGTGGAAGTGGCAGAAGTTATGAACCGCCGTTTTTATCGCGAAGCGTCAAATGCAGCGAAGAAAAGCAGAGAATTGGCAAGGCAGCTGCAGAAATGATCCAGAATGGCGATTCGATCATGCTTGATGTGGGCACAACTACCCTTGAAATTGCCAAGAACATATACGATCGCCAAAATCTCACTGTCATCACTCCCTCATTTCATATTGCACTGGCTTTAGTGGATCATCCAGGCATCCGTTTGATTTTGACTGGTGGAATTCTCCGGCGAGGCGAATTATCGTTGGTAGGTCATCTGGCTGAAAGAACCATCGAAGGTTTCAATGTTGACAAGTTATTCATGGGGGCAGGTGGAATTGACCCGGAAATTGGCTTTACCGAATTTAACTTAGAGGATGCTCTCGTAAAACAAGCGATGTTGAAGAGAGCCAAAGAAATCATAGTCGTTGCTGATTCCTCAAAGTTTGGACAAATCGCTTTGAACTCAATCGCGCCTGTGATGGTTGCTGATCGCATTCTAACGGATACCAAAGCCCCGCTGGAGATTGTTGAACAAATCGAAAAAATGGGCGTTGAGGTTCTACGCGTATAGTTCAATTTCAATTTTTTGGAGGAGGTGAAGAGGAAGAAGGTGAGGAAGTTTGTCGTATATCGCTGACTATAAAGCCAATTGATCGTATCCCTTTTCTCAGAAACTATGGAGTAAAAAATGAAAAAGAGTCTGTTTGTTCTGTCTGTGCTGTTAATCATTGCCTTGGTGGCTGCTTGTGCACCACAGCAGGCCACTAACACCCAACCGCCAGGGGGTACAGAGCCAACCAAAGCCCCGCCTGCTTCAGAACCAACCAAAGTTGTTGAACAGGAAGAATTGGTCTTTGCGACTGTGGTAAAGTCTATCGCTTTCAACTGGTTCCTGAGGATGGAAACCGGCGTCAAGGACTTTGGAAAGGACTATGGCGTCAAGGCGTTTATGGAAGGCCCCTCTCAAGTTGACTCCGCGGCTCAGGTAGCGATTATTGAATCGTTGATAGCTCAGGGGGTTGATGCAATTTGCAATGTGCCGTATGGTGTTCCCGAAAATGAACCTGTCCAGAAGAAAGCCATTGATAGCGGGATTATTGTAGTCGGCCATGAAGCTGCTACGGCTAAAGAAGGCACATTGCACTATGACGTTGAAGCCTTCGATAATTGCTCCTACGGCGAAGAAATGATGAAGGAAATGGCGACCCGCATGGGCGAAGAAGGAAAATACATCCAGTTTGTGGGCTCCTTGACCAATGCATCTCATAATGAGTGGATGGATTGTGCCAAGGCTTACGCTGAGAAAAACTATCCCAAACTGGAATTCATCGCCAAATATGAGTCAAAAGAAGACCAAGAGGTTGCCTACAACACGATGAAGGATGTTTTGAAAACATACCCGGACGTAAAGGGCGTGCTTGGAGCGGCGGCAGGTGATGTTGTTGGTGCCGGCCGTGCAATTGAGGAAGCAAAACTTCAAGATCAAATTGCCGTGGTTGGAACAAGCATCCCATCCTATGCGGGCGAATTGCTCAAAACCGGCGCGGTAGATCTTGCCATGGCCTGGGATCCGGCGACAGCAGGTTATGCCTGTAACGTAGTTGCTTACAAAGTATTGAAGGGTGAGGAAATCACAGACGGTATGGACCTGGGTGTGCCGGGTTACGAAAAGATCAAATTAGTCAAAGGCGTAAATGGCGTGCCTGTAATTTATGGTGCAGCTTGGATCAAGATTGACGCCAACAACATGGATGATTATCCATTCTAAATAGAAAAGTTCATTGTATAGTTGGGGCGGTGTAAATACCGCCCCAACTTACCAAAGGCTTGCATATGTCTGAACCGATTATCCGCGTCGAAAATATCAGTAAGCGATTTGGTGGTGTAATTGCGCTAAATGAAGTTAGCCTTTCGATTTTCCCCGGTGAAATCTGTTGTTTAGTGGGTGAAAATGGCTCTGGTAAGTCAACCTTAATCAAAATCATTTCTGGTGTTTATGCTCCCGATGAAGGCGATATCTACTTAAACAATAAGCTTTACAAGAAATTAACCCCAATTGATTCGATCCGAGAAGGTATCCAGGTCATTTATCAGGACTTTTCTTTGTTTCCGAATTTGACGGTTGCTGAAAATATTGCAATAAATCATCAACTCGCTCATCGCAAAAACCTTGTCAACTGGCAAGAAGTAGAAAAAATTGCACGAGAGGGTTTGCAACGAATCAATATCGAGTTGCCCCTAGATGAGTTGGTTGAAAATCTATCCACTGCAGATAGACAATTGATCGCTATTGCCAAAGCAATCCTGGCGGATGCCCGTCTCATTATCATGGATGAGCCAACCACAGCCTTGACTCAAAAAGAGGTGATTGCACTTTTTAAGGTAATTATTGACCTGAAAGAAAGGGGAATTTCAACCTTATTTGTCAGTCACAAATTGAATGAGGTTAGAGAGATTGCGGAAAGAACTGTGATCATTCGAAATGGAAAAAAGGTATTAGATCAAGACGCGAGAGGTATTGATATCGCCACAATGGAATATCACATGACCGGTCGTAGACTTGACAGCAGCAACATTGCCTTTTCTCCTCCCGGCGATATGCATACTCCGCTTCTGAAAGTGGAGAATCTGAGCTTACGACACGGTTTTGTAGATGTTTCTTTTGCTTTAAGAAAAAATGAGGTACTCGGCATTACTGGTCTTCTGGGTTCTGGGCGCACAGAATTGGCATTGGCGCTATTTGGTGAGCTGCCAGCGGACTCTGGGCGAATTTTTGTTCAAGGGAAGGAAGTCCATATCAATAGTATTCAACAGGCGGTAAAGAATCAAATTGGATATGTGCCTGATGACCGTATTCAACAAGGACTATTTTTAGATCAATCTATTAACGACAATATCATTATTAGCGTAATCGACCGATTGGTCACAAGAATCGGTTTAATCAAGTCGAAAACGAAAAATGAAGTATCCAATCAATGGATTCAAAGGATGGCAATCAAAACACCCTCCGGTAAGTTGCCCGTAAAAACCCTCTCCGGTGGGAATCAACAGAGAGTGGTTTTAGCCAAATGGCTGGCAACCATGCCAAAAATCTTAATTCTTAATGGTCCAACTGTCGGAGTTGATGTGGGTTCAAAAGCAGAAATCCATGAGCTGATCAGACAACTGGCTAATGAGGGAATCGGGATTATCTTAATTTCGGATGATATTCCGGAGTTGTTTCAAACCTGCCATCGTATTTTATTAATGCGAACGGGCAGAATTGTTGAAGAATATCAACGGAATGATATAGATGAACAAGAATTATATCAACGCTTGATCTTTTCGGAGAATCAAGCAAAGGCAGTGAGTGAGGATTAACAAATGTTTGGTCGATTCCGAGTTAAAAAATTAATTCGCTCAAATGAGTTTGTAATATTTTTAATTCTGCTTTTTCTTTCGTTGACAATAGGCGCCATCAATCCGGCCTTTTTCACAATATCCACCTTGTTTGACACTTTGCGATCTTCGATCGTATTCTTGATCCTCGCGTATGGATTACTGCCAATCGTAATAGCCGGTGGTATTGACATCTCTTTTGTAGCCATTGCAGCAACCACCTCATACGCGACTCACATGTTCCTCTTGAAGCAGGGTTATGATGGGGGCATACTGTTGTATTATCTAATTGCAGGAGGAGCGGGCATTCTAGCCGGACTTTTAAACGCATTTTTAGTTACGCAGTTTAAGTTGCCAATCTTTGATGTTTCATTGGCAATGTTTACAATGTGGTATGGTTTTAATCTGTTTTTTGTTGGGGCAACGGCAAATTTCTCGCTCCCCAAAGGCACAGTTGGTTTTTACAATATTTTTGTCTTCACAGCTCAAGACCCTAATATGGGTGAAACAGGGCTGCACATAACCGTTTTACTGGCGTTGGGTTTAGGTTTAATTATCTGGTGGTTTCTGAAATATACAACCTTAGGGAGAGGGGTTTATGCAATTGGAGGGAATCGCGAAGTAGCCGTCCGCTCTGGTTTCAATGTGCGCTTAATTTTCTTCGTAATTTTCGGCATCATGGGATTGTTCTCGGCAATTGCCGGTGTTACACAGGCATTTCTAAGCCGATACTTTAACCCGGTGATTTTCATTACCCAACCACTGGATGTTTTAGCAGCGATCATATTGGGAGGAGCAGCAATAACCGGCGGTAGCGGCTCTATTATTGGAACCACGCTGGGGGTGCTGGTTATTCAAGTTATCAACCGGGCGTTGATTCTCACCGGTATTCCGGTTGAGTGGCAGAGATTCGTTGTTGGTGTAATCTTGATTTTATTCACCTCTATTCCTGCTTTGAGGAATTTGAGGGCTAAACGTATGGGGCATACCAGTCAATTAACTCAATCAGATTAATTATTTATTCGAGAGAAAAAATGACAGAAGAATCGACACCCAAAGTAACAAAAAATTCACAAGTAACCATCTTTTTGAAACATCTTCATATTGATGGTCAGACTCTTCTTCTTACCGGTGTTTTCATCACTTTGACATTGTTTTTTACTTTTACTGTTCAAAAATTCTTCACACCAAGAAGTATCACTTCAATGGCTTTTCAATTGCCAGAGCTGGGCATACTATCGCTGGCAATGATGATCACCATTTTATGTGGTGGTATTAACTTATCCGTCAATGCTACTTCAAATTTAGCTGCTGTGGTTGCTGGTTTGTTTTTGACCCGCATGATTCCTACTGAGGTAGATCCGAATCTGTTGGGATGGTACGTGATTGGGGCTTTTATCATTGCAATTTTAGTTGGATTTTTATGCGGCGTACTGAATGGGGTAATGATCGGCTATATCGGTGTTCCTCCCATTCTCGCAACCCTGGCTACCTTCACATTTTTTACGGGCATTTCTACCGGCTTGACCAAAGGAGTTACTGTAACCGGTTTCCCTGAGAGCGTTTCAATCATTGGAAGCAAAACTATTGCTGGAATTCCTATTCCATTCATTATCTTTGTTGTTTTCACCCTCCTGACTTATATCATTCTCAACGGCACACCCTTTGGATTCAAGACCCGCATGATCGGTACCAATCCCACTGCTGCCGAATTTTCTGCTGTAGAAAATCGGAAAGTGTTGCTTGGAGTATATGTTTTGAGTGGGATTCTCTCTGCAGTTACTGGTATTTTAGTGATGAGCCGAACAATGTCTGCTGCTTATGAATATGGAACCACTACTTATGTACTATTAACTATCCTAATTTCTGTGCTGGCGGGGGTAATTCCTGGTTTTGGTAAAGTGATTGATATTTTTATCGCAGTGTTGATATTACAGGTTCTCTCAACGGGTTTTCATATGTTACTGACGGGGGTACGTGGGAGTTCATTTTTCAGGGATTTTGCGTGGGGGATCCTTCTCATAATAATATTCATTGTGAATTACTTTGTTCGGGGCCGAACACAAAACGACTGAGTTAAGTTAAAGGAGCATGATTATGGATAAACGATGGCAACAATTAGGGGATTTATTGGTCAATTATTCTACCCGCGTTCAAACCGGCGAACGAGTTATGATTGCCTTTATCGAGCTGGAGACATATCCTTTAGTCGAGGCGGTGTATCGGGCTTGTATTAAGGCGGGGGCTTATCCGCAGGTTCAATTCTTGTCGGATGGGTTGAACCGCCAACTTTTAAAATACGGATCGGTAGAACAAATTGGCTGGGTCCCGGAAATTGAATCTTTTGGAATGGAATGGGCTGATGTATATTTTGGTTTGAGGGGGGCCTATAATTTGGAGGTGTTCTGGGATATCCCTTCTGATAAACTTGCTCTCCTGCGAAAATCAATGGGGGCAATTTCGACCTTACGATGGCAAAAGACACGCTGGTGTCTGGTCAGAGTGCCCAACGCTTCTCTTGCTCAACAAGCCGGAATGGATGAGGAAACCCTTACAGATATGTTCTTTAACGCTTGTTTTCTGGATTGGGAGAAAGTTGGAGAACAGTGGAGACAGTGGGCAGGGAAATTGAGTCGGGGTAGACATGTCCGACTGGTCGGTAATGAAACCGACCTGAGCTTCTCGATTGAAGGCAGAACCTGGGAAGCTGCGCTTGGCATGAGCAATATGCCCGATGGAGAAATTGCAACTTCACCAGTAGAGTCAAGTGTGGATGGATATATTTATTTTGAATTTCCGGGTGTGTTGGGGGGGCGCTTAATGAACGACATTCGTCTCCGGTGGGAAAAAGGCCACTTAATAGAAGCAACCTCATCCAGTAATCAGGATTTCCTTCATTCGATTATTAACACTGATGCGGGGGCTAGTAAGATTGGTGAATTTGCAATTGGAACAAACCCAGAAGTAAAGTACTTTTCAAAGGACATATTGTTAGACGAAAAAATTGGAGGAACAATCCATATCGCGTTAGGCCGAGCTTATCCCCAAACAGGCGGGACAAATCAATCTGCAATTCACTGGGATATTGTGAAAGATACCCGGCAATTTGGGGAAATTTATTTAGATGGTCAATTGATATTCAAAAATGGTCAGTTCTTGTTTTAAAGACGCAAAAAGGGGTGAATGATGACCAATCTCTACTTGTTGGGCGTGGATATTGGAACATACTCTTCAAAAGGAGTCTTGGTTAAGCCTGATGGCAGCCTAGTAGCCACCCATGTGGTACCCCATGGAATGGCAAATCCCAAACCGGGCTACTTTGAGCATGATGCTGAACAAGTCTGGTGGCGTGATTTTGTAGAAATCGTCAAGGAATTACTGAATAAATCCGGGATCAAACCCGGTGAAATTGTGGGAATTGGCATCAGTGCTATTGGTTCCTGTGTGCTGCCTATTGACGAAGAAGGCAAACCGTTGCGTCCCGCTATTTTGTACGGGATTGACACCCGGGCGACGAAGGAAATTCGGCAATTAGAACGAAAACTCCGCAAAGATTTTATTTTTCAAACCAGTGGTGCTCATCTTACCTCTCAAGCTTCTGGTCCAAAGATTTTGTGGATACGGAATAATGAACCGGGTGTTTTTCAAAGAGCGCGCTGGTTTCTGACCAGTCAGGCTTACCTTGTTTATAAATTAACCGGCCAACCCTCGATTGATATTTATACCGCCAGTGGTTATGCACCCTTATTCGGTACTCAAGAACAACGTTGGTTAGTAGAACTCGGTGATGTGATAACTTCCTTTGACCGGCTTCCCCCCCTGTATTGGAGCCATGAAGTGGTTGGCAAAGTGACCAGAGAAGCAGCTCAGATTACGGGGCTGGCAGAAGGAACTCCGGTGGTGTGTGGAACTACCGATGCAGCTGCGGAAGCGATTGCGGCAGGGGTTGCGGCGTTTGGTGACATGATGTTGATGTTCGGAAGCAGTGTCTTTTTTATAATGAAAACGGAACAATTGATAAGGACTCAACATTTTTGGAGTGCCAATTTTTTGGAAAGCGGATCTTTTGCATTTCTGGGCGGAATGTCAACTGCAGGAAGCCTGACTACCTGGTTTCGAGATCAATTCGCTCAGCAGGAAGTAGCAAATGCTGGGACAGATGGTGCTTATGCGTTGCTGGCGGCTATGGCTGCAAACTCACCGCTTGGAGCTAATGGCTTAATTTGTCTCCCTTATTTTGAAGGGGAACGAACTCCTATACATGACCCGAACGCACGCGGAGTTCTGTTCGGTCTGCGGTTAGCACACACCAAAGCTGATGTGTATCGAGCGATTTTAGAAGGGGTGGCTTATGGAATTCGACACAATTTTGAAGAAATGAGCCATGAAGGGGTTTCTCCGATAAATTTGTTTGCTATTGGCGGTGGAAGTAAGAATCCTTTATGGATGCAAATTGTCTCGGATATTTGTGGCTTACAGATTTCAATTCCTGAACAACAAATTGGGGCAAGTTATGGAGATGCTTTCTTAGCAGCAGTTGGAATAGGTCTTTACAAAAATCTGGCTGAAATTAAGCAGTGGGTAAAGGTAAAGGATGTAATTGAGCCAGATTTCGATAACCACAAGAGATACGAAGAACCATATTGGATATTCAGAGAGATTTATCCTCGCACAAAATCTTTAATGCATCAGCTGGCAAGGTACATCGAAATACACTAAGAATAGAAATTAAACCAGAAAAACGACAAGGATAATGATTATGAACAATTGGATTGAAGAAACTTTTGGAGTAAGAAAGCCGATTATTGCTATGTGTCACCTTTTACCCCTGCCGGGCGATCCCTATTACGATGAAGAAAAAGGGATGAAAGAAGTGATCGCTTGGGCGCGAAAAGATCTACTCGCTTTACAAGAGGGCGGTGTTGATGCTGTCATGTTTTCCAATGAATTCAGTATGCCTTATCTGACCAAGGTCCATGCTATAACAGTTGCCAGCATGGCCCGGGTGATTGGTGAAATTATGCATGAAATCAAAGTGCCGTTTGGGGTTAATGTCCTTTGGGACCCTGAAGCATCACTTGATTTAGCCGCAGCAACGGGAGCCGCATTCGTTCGAGAAATCTTTTCTGGTGTTTACGCGAGTGATTTTGGTCTTTGGAATCCGAACGCGGGTGAGGCTGTCCGTCACCGCCAAATGATAAGCGCAAGGAATGTAAAACTGCTTTTCAATATCGTGCCTGAGGCTGCAAAATATCTTGCTGATCGGGATGTGGTGGAAATTGCCCGTTCCACAGTTTTCAATCATCGGCCGGATGGATTATGCGTCTCTGGTTTGACGGCGGGAACTCAAACGGATGTCAGTGTTCTACAAAAGGTGAAAGAAGCCGTTGGCGACACCCCTGTTTTTGCCAACACAGGTGTTCGTCTGGAAAATGTGCGTGAACAATTAAGAATTGCTGATGGTGCAGTAGTTGGCACTACTTTCAAAGTTGATGGATGTTTTGAGAACCACGTTGATCCAACGAGGGTGAAAGTGTTTATGGAGACGGTGAGAGAGTTTAGAAAGAATCTCTAAAATTCACCGAATTCTTCTTTCAGGGATGAGATTACGCTGCGCCATCTTGTTGGCTGTTAATAAAGAGTGCTTAACTAACCCGAATTCGGAATAAAAGGAAGATCTCCAAAATATAGTAGACTTCTTTCACCAAAAAACAAATTAAAATCGTAACATTCTCTCGAGTTCGCTTCAGACAGGAAACGCCGGTCATCGCTCACCGGCGTTTCCTCTTGCAAGGAGAGATCGTCTGTCCCCAGCAATGGCAACTGAGGCGAATTTTCAACGTGGTGTCTGGCTCTTCAAATACTCAATCACATCCGCCGCCAGCCCAAAGCGCAGGCACTCCTGCGCCACTTCCTCCGCTCCTTTCAAACTCCAC